>Ga0326727_10003967_pt1 | contig 45865 bp, 36 predicted proteins | sample MB2enrmetagenome_FD_207643 | JGI IMG/M metagenome (GOLD analysis project Ga0326727, IMG submission 207643) | Lab enriched peat soil microbial communities from McLean, Ithaca, NY, United States - MB29MY | ecosystem: Environmental > Terrestrial > Soil > Wetlands > Peat | place: USA: New York... | reverse complement strand
GACCTTGAAAGCGTTCACGACCGCTCCCCAGCACTTGGTGCGGTGCGCCTCGATGATTACGTTGGTGTCCATAAGGACTATGTCCCCTCTGGTCATGCTGTTTCCTCATCACAAGTCGAACGGAACGGGCAACTCGTAACTCTTGAACAAATCTTCAAGGTCTTCCACCGTGCAATCCAGTAGTTCGGCCGCGCGGCGAACAGACAACTCGCCTCGATCCAGCGCCCAGTGCATACGTTCAACAAACCGACGGGAAAACAGTTTTGGAGGGGCCTGTGCCGACGGGGAACGTCCGTTCCACGTCAGGCGCTCTCTGTTGATGTCGAGTGAAGCGGCTGGAGTCAACCAGCTTAGCTGACGCAGCCGCCAGTAAAGCGCATCGGAGGTCACCTGAAACTCGGACGCGGTTTCGTTCAGCCAATCGTGCAAATCCTGGTTTCCTCGCTTCTCCCATCGGGGCTTTAAGCTTGCGGAGGGCATAAGGAGGGCTGCTGCGAAGTTGTTTGCCAACTGCTCGATACGCTTCACTTTGGTGCCTTCAACCTTATCTGCCTGGTCGTAGGTACGGGGCGACATCGCGTTCCAGGTGAGGATGTGGAAAATCTCGTGGGCGAAATCGTAGTTGCGTCGGCCATCCGGCTCGCGCCTGTTGATCAGAATCGTATTGAACTGTGGAAGTTGGCATGCGGCCCCGGAGATGCCACCGGGTGCATCCACGTAGAGGACGAGCATCTTGAGGCGATCCTCGACGAGCTTGCCCAGATTCGTCGCCGGGACTTCCCCAAGTCCCCAATCCGCGACGAGTGCTTCCCCCGCCGTCTGCGCTTCCTCGAAAGAACTCCGCTCTGTTAACGTGAGTTGCTGCGACAGCGCGCTGAAAGGCTCCCCCTTAATCTCACCAAGACGACGGAACGTGCCAATCCACTTGCCTGCTTTGGCCTCGAATTCGTCGAGCGAAGCAGGCGCAGCTCCGACTGCCCGCCACGAGAACGCGCCTTCGCCGATCAGCGAAAAGCTGTCAGTGAAATATTCCAGCTTTTTGCCGAGAGCATGGATCAACTTCACCAACTCCTCGGCGGACAGCTTGCGCTTGCCGGCTTCGATATTGGAAAGCGTTTGGCGGTCATTCAGACCCAACTGGGAAGCCAATTCATCCTGGCTGAGATTCGCGTCTTCCCTCGCCAGCTTCACCCGCTGTCCAACGATCCGCTGAAATTGATCTTGTGAAATCTTGTTCATTTCTGCGACCAATATAATGCGCAATTTTAAACTTGCAAGAAAAATATGCATATTTTAATATGCGTATGAAATGAGCTTGTGCGTTGCCTGGAAGTATGAAGACCCTGGTGGTTCGAGGGTGTGTTTCGCTGCCGATTCTTGCGTTACAGTCCGAAGCGAGGAGGGTTCGCTTGAAATGCCGTATGGTGGGATCAAGGTCCTCGCGATTCCGGTAAGAATTATCCCTCCGGAGACAAGAATTCCGGGCCAACTCGGAAGCCCATTTGCGCGAACTTACGGAATGGCGTTTGTGGACGGCTTTGTGCCGGCGTTCCTGCTCAAGGAGGCACTTTCAGAAGCCTTGCAACATCTGCAGGTTGTCGGGGCTCCTGAGAATGTAACGTTTCCCCAGATCTGCGACTTCGTGTTGAAGTTTCACAGGCACTTCCACGAGGAACTGCGCTCGCACCTCAGATCTGGATATGAGGTTTCGTTCTTCTTCGGTGGTTTTTGTCCTAAAACTGGCAGGGTGAGGGTCGCCAAATTCTTCGTGGACTTCGAATCCGAAGAACCGGTGTATGCCGAGATTCTACTGGGGGGCGGTGTCCGGTTTGATACGCTTGGACTACCTTCTGCGGAAGCAAAGTTTCGCCAACTGTTCGAACTCAATTTGTCTGCACCGCCCTGTCGTGTCCACTTTGCGGTGTGGCGTAGGTTGCGAGAGATTCTTCGCGATCCCAAATTCCCATTCGTGAAAGGCGCAGTCCAGCACGGAGAATTCGGAGATGACGGAAATTTTTCGTTTTGTGGCACGATGGACTTAGAGATCGTCGATGGTCGGTTGCAATCGCGAATGTTCATTCGCGGGACAGAAATCGATGAAGTGCATCAAGCGCAGGGGCTTGGGGAATTCCATGTGAATTACGGATACGCGAACCCGTTTAACGAAGATGTCCGAGAGTTCGACCCTAGTCACTTTGTCCTGGCGGATGGTTCAGGTGTGGTGATCGATGAACCGGTTACGGTCGTTCCGCACGAAGAGGCTTGGGCCGCCGCCTATGAATCGGAGCGGGACTTTCTCATTCTAATGATGGGAGGCAACGCCCTCGCGATAGAACATATTGGAAGCACTGCGGTGGCTGAGATGGCATCGCGACCGATTATCGACATTCTCATTGGAGTCGAAACGCTAGGCAATCCACGCACGCCACCATTCAATCTGAGTCTTCGCGGCTACCAATTCTGCGGGGACTGCGGAATTCCTGGGCGGTTGCTATACCGAAAACGAAAAGACGGGATGTTCGACTTGCATATTGTTCAGCACGAGGGCGAGTTTTGGGGGAAAGGCATTCAACTGCGCGGCTATTTGCGCACGCATCCGGAAGAGGCGAATCGCTATGGTTTACAGAAAGTCCGAATACTCAATGCTGGGTCGTGGACGGCACAACGTTACTTACGGGCGAGGTCGGAATACCTCGATCAATTAATGGCGAAAGCGATGGCGCGTGGCTGACTCTGGAAGCGAAAGTCTCACCGCCGCCAAGCTTTCTGCCGCGTGTGACCAGAAGGCACTACAACCACCCTTTGAATCTCATCCCTCTCAGTGTGCTTTGGATGAAATCTTGGCTAAATTCCTGACGATCGGGCTTGTGCGCCCATTCAGGAGATGCTTCTAGGTTGGACAAGATCGTTGCAACGTTCACAGGCTGGGCTTTGGCGATGAGTTCCTGAGCGGCATAATGCACGGTCGCCCACCGTCCCAGGGCTTCATCGCCATAAGTGCGGAAATGCTCCAGGACCGCCTCGGCTTTCTGAGGGTCAAAGTAGCGTCCAAAGAATTTCTCGCACTTTTCAATGGCGTCCGGGACGAACTCCGTGTCCGAGACCATTCGTAACCAATGGTTTTGTCGAACGGAAATACCTTCCGGCCCCTTGTAGCGCAAAGTCGGGTCGTATGGCCCGGCGGCCTGTTTGAGGAAGTTCTGGAATAATCCTGAGCGCTGATCCACTTCGATGAAATAAATAAGTTTTCCAACGCGCAGCCGGGTCGCCCGGTTTTTTTGCTGATGTGATCGGCCGACAACCCAAGTGAAAACGACGGCCCTCTTGAACTCATCGGTCGCGCTTTTATGGATTTTTCTTTCTGGCGCAGCCGATGGCAGCGGCTCGAGTCCGGGCAAAAAATCTGAACCTGGCATCCGCACGATTTTCCCTTCTTCCTGAAACCAGGTTGAGAGGCGATCACGGAGGAATTCGTAGAACTCAGATTGTTTTCGCGCAAAAACAGGGAATGAATTCAGGATGTGCTCGAAGTCGGACGCATTCAACCCGTAGGCCTTGGCCACGGCTTTGTTCGCAGCCCACAACGAATCCCAATGTTCCGGAAGTTCGGTGATGCGTTCGATGCCGTGGTCCCAAGCGCAGATCGTCGCAACCCGTGGTAGTGAATTTGTCACCAACGCTGGTGGCACGGGCATCGGGCGCATATAGGTGAAGCTGATATGTGTTCCCGCGGTGCGAAGGCGTAGCGCGTAATCGAAGCAGAATGAGTTCAGGACGGAAATCGCCGCCAGTGGCTCAACGCCATGAGACAACATGCCGGAAAGTGTGTGCGACGCAGCAGAGCCTCCAGGCAAGATTGTTGCGATGCAGGTTCGCTGGTTGGTGTTGCTGGCGGTTTCACGAAACAGGAGAACCTCTCCCTCAATCGGTTCTCGACCGTGCTTGGCCTTCGCAAGCTCCTTTTTCAACCACCAGCGGAACGGTTTGATCCCGTAAACGAACTGCTCAATGTGCTTGCCCTCGTAAACGGGAACGAACCCTTGTTCTGCCATTGATTGAATAAGTTGCGCCGGATCGGTTGGTGGGCTCGATAGCAAGCTTTGCGGGTTGAACAGCAAGCCTGTGTTTGGGTCGGTCCAAAGGTCTTTGTCGCGCGCCGCATTATAGATAAACTTGTGTGCGAAGTCGGTAAACATCTCGGCGAGCCATCCGGCAGGATCGTCGGCACCGAGAATAACGGAGTTGCGATACATCTTGTGGATTATTTCCTGGTCGCGAGGTCCTCGATATTCCAGGAGCGCATAGCTCTCGGGCGACAGTTTTTCGACTTCCTCTGCGGTGATCGTCACCGTCTGCACCAACTTCTCGTCGAGCAGCTCGTGGACGTCGTGGCGCATGAAGATGGCAGGGAATCGCCGTTCTGCCGGCTTTTGTTTGCGACACACGAAGCAAACAAACTTGTAGCTGGAATGGATCGGGAAGATTTTCAACCGATTCTCAAAGCCGAAAATACTTAGAATTTGAGTTTCCTCAATCAGCGACTTCCTCAGTGTGGCGCAGCCGTCTCCGTTGTAGAAAACGGACGGCAGGAGCAGGCTGACGCTGCCGCCATTCCGTGCGACGCGGATCGAACGGTCAGCAAAATACTTCGAGAGGTCCTCATGCGCCGCCTGCGTTCTGCCCTCAGACAGCGGGAAATCGCCGCCTCCACGCAGCATCTGCATCACTGTTTTGACCCTCGTTTCGTAAGTCTTAAATTTGTCGGCGAGCGCGGGATTCAAGTCGTGAAGCTCCCGAATTCGTTGGTCGAGTTCGTTGCCAGCCAGTGCTCGAATGAAAATATCGTTGCGGCCGTAGAATTCCTTCCGGTCGGGCAGAACCTTGTCCCAAGGCGGATTTCCCACAATCACATCGAATCCGCGCCTATCTCCGAAAAAGACTTCGGGAAACTCCAATTCCCAATGAAAAAATCGCTGGCATTCGCCCGCTCTATCATCACTGCGGCACAACTCTTCAAATCTCGCCCACCATTTTTGCTTCTGGGCGTGCGCAGCCACATCTTCAGTCGAAAGCAGAGTGGACCATTCGCCCCAGATTTCTGGGATGAAGGCTGCCGCGCTCCGCAGATCGAATAGCAGCTTCGCGTTTTCCAGAATTTGGTCGGCTCGCTTCAGCCGATCAGTCTTGTATTCATATTCCCCAGGCGTGTCCTTCCGAATCTCGGGTGGCAGTGGCTTGTCAATCAGCAGCCGCTCATCGAGCGCTTCTCGAATCAGATTCTTGACTTGAACTTCAAACAAACCGCCTTGGTCTTTGCCTTTCTTGTCATCGAGCGACGGATGAGGTGGTGCGTGCAGTCGCTCCAGCCACGTCCCCAAGAGCGAGTTGCCTGGGCGGATGTGGTGAGCAAAAAAACTGAGTGGGCGATCGCCTGCCAACGATTCAATCCAGAGCGCGACTTGGGCGAGCTGAACGGCGGTCGGGTTCAAGTCAACACCAAACAGGCATCTTTCGATGATCCGGCGTTTGCACCAAGCTTCCCCTTCATTCAACCAGCGTTTTCGCATTTCCTCGGTCAGTGGACGGTCGGGATAAAAATCGGGTGGCGGGTCATCTTTGAATTGGCGATGGTAGGCGTCAAGAAGTGTTTTGCCCAGATAACGGGCCGCACCCACTAGAAAATGCGCTGAACCGCAGGCAAGATCAATGACCCTCAGAGACTCGATCTCCGCCGGCGTCTTGTTCTCGACCAACCCTTCCAGGGCTTTGCCTACAAGATACTGCACGATCTCCTCCCGTGTGTAGAACGAGCCGCTCGATTTGCGGGCCGAACCTGGAACGAAATAGAACTCGTCTTTCTCAAGACGCCGGATCAGTCCCGCCGCCGCCCCCTTTTTGACGCCCTTGTCCTCCTCGTCGCCTTCTGCAGCTTCCTCGCTTTCATCTTCCTCAACTTCCTCTCTCTCAGAGTCTGCGGCACTCTCGTCTTCCTCAACATTATCAGGATGCAGGTTGGCGGCGTCGGTGTTCGCAACGATTTCAGCGTCGCCTTTGATCGTGAGCTGCTTCTGTTCGCAGAGACGTTTGAGTTCGGCCGGCGTCAGGACAAAGTCACGACCTTGAACGGCGACCTCGACCATGATCTGGTCCGCTGTGCGCGGCTCGTATTCAAGTAGTCCTTCATAAACTGAACCGAGTTGCTCGATCTCCAGTTCGCGAAACGAAATCCGTTCCCGCCCCACGCCCCGTCGCGGATTGGTCGTGGCGAGTGTGAGCACGAGCTTGCCAGCGACCCGATCGGACAGCTTAAATTTAGCGATCATTCGACCTTCCGGGGTCTTGTCGCTGAATAGTCGGCCAGCTCTAGGGGGAATGTTTTCCAATTCCGGCGTCGGCGGCAGTCCCTCATCGTAGATTCGGAACAGTGCTTGCATCGCCAGCCAGTGACCGAAGCGGTTTCCGGGAAGTTCCTCCTCGGGCACATGAAGCAGCCGATCCACCAGTTGCTCGAGCGAATAGGACTTTTGGTAAAGGCGGTGGCGCTGCAATCGTTCGTCTCGCGCTTCGGCGTAGAGGATAAACAATAGCCGATAAAGGGTCTGTAGAGCAGTATCGCGCAGTTGCAGAAGGGAAGGTCTTGGGGAAAACGCTTCAGGCCGCGCCTGGATATCTTCAAGGAAGCCGCGGATCAGGATTTCGGCGGAACGGAACACGGCCGCCTTCAAATCTTCGGAGACACGAGCGCTATATTTCCTCGATTCGGCCTCCAGGATTTCAATCGGCCTTGGAGTCCCATCAGTGGTGACAAAGTTGTCCGCGTGCAGCACCCGATACGCAGCGGAGAGTGATTCGATATCCTCGGTTTCGACGGTGCTGGAGAGAGAGAAGTCGAAAGACGCGCCTTTTGTCCCGTCTCCAAGCCGCCGGACCAACCGAATCAAACCCGGGGTGATGATTAAACCGTAGCCCAGCCCCTGTTCGGCAAGAAAGCGTTCCAGCGTGCTGCGGGGCTGCCTGTTTTCGACTTCATCGTTATCGGGGCAAAGATAAAGGCCAGCAATCGGCGCACCAGTCTTGGCTTCGGCGTTTTCCTCCGCCTGCCGCGTCAGCAGGCGAACACGAGTTTCTTCAGCGTGTTCCAGGATATTGAAGCAAAACACCTGGCCGAGAAGCGGTCGGGCAAATTGTTCCCGGAATCGGGTGAGGTTGAGATTCTCGAAACCCTCGACTCGGTTCCTTAGCTGCGTCAGGCGCCAGAGAATCTTCTCTGCTTGTGCCTTGGTCAGCTTAGAGCCGGCACCTTTCTTGGCGCCCAGGATTGAGCCCAGCCAATAATCAGAGAAAAAGCCGCGAACATTGCGGATCGAATTAAGCGCCATTTTTGCCCTCCGGTGGGAAAACGAAAAGGACGCCGAGCGGTTGGGGTGTCCCCGGTTTCTTGCCCTGTTCGAATCTGGCGATCTCCTCAAGGCGGCGTTTTAAGAAGGTGTCCGCCGCAGCTCGCTTGGCTTTGAATCCGTAAACCTCTCGTCGGTCGAGCAACAACTGCTGCTTCTGTTGCTCCTCGATGGCCTGAGCCTGCTTCTCCTCCAGATCAATTTCCGCTAACCGATCTGCGCGGTATCTGCCGGCATCCTCACGGAGGACGGCGGCAAATTCTTTGCGAGAATTCGCATCCTTTGCGGCCCCTTCAGCCAACAAAGTAATCGCGGCGCCCGTTGCCGTTGCCTGCATCAAAGCGAATTTGTCTTCGAACGCCTCGGCGACATCTGTCCAGGCAACCTCTCCGGGCGGAAGAATTGCATCCACAGCCGGAATCACCTGGTCGGACGGCAGAATTTTGCCGGAGGGATTTATTGCGACGGCCAGAAATTGTCCGTGTCCCTGATCGTCCGCAGATAGGTAGGTGAAGATGGCGTATGGGCCGTCGTCGGCATACGGGTGGCGGCGGGCAGCGAGACGAACTGAGGAAGCGTTCGGATCGCGCGGTGCGGTCAAATCCCGAAATGCGTTCCTCGCAATCGCCTGAAACAGTGGATGTAATCTTGTGACGAATTCAACATCCCGCGCCGGATATTGAATGGCCACCGTCCGACGAAACGTCAGGCACGAATACGTGTCGGCCACTTGTGGGCCTTGACAATCGCGCGGTGTCCGAAGTGAAAACGTTTGAGGAATCTGGCCGGGCTTCAAGTGGGGGCGAAGGCGCGCGAGCATGAACCGCTCCAAGGCATCGTCATCCTGCATCACTTGGTCGGCGGACATGCTATTCGGGGCAATCTTACCGCCGTAGGTGGCGCTGCCACTCATCAAAAGCGGAGCGACCTCGCGCAAGAACAGATCACGCCCTTCGTCGAGCTTGCTCAGTATTTTGTCACCGACAGCAGTTGCATCGCTTTCTGCATCCAGTTCAGTAAGAGCGTCCTCGATCCGCTGGCCGGCCAGAATACCGAGAATATCCGGTGTGGACACCTTATCCGACTGCATCCGAGCAATTCGCCGCACCAAACGGTCAAGAATGTTGTCTTCGGGTGAGTCGGGATAAAAAAGGTATCGGATGATCGGATTTCTCTTTTGCCCGTGGCGGTCGACACGACCGTTACGCTGCTCCATACGGTTGGGATTCCAACTCAGCTCAAAATGATAAATCCGCCGGCATGAGTCCTGAAGGTTAAGACCTTCACTAGCGGCATCTGTCGCGAGGAGCAAACGCTTTCCGCTCGTTTCAAATTCGGCCAATCGGCCTTGGCGCTTTTTCGAGGACATCCCACCGGTCAGTTCGACAAAGCAGTCCTTATATTCTGGCCTTGAACTCAGTGCGGTTTTGATTGCGCCCAACGTGTCGAGGTATTCCGTGAAAATAATGGCTTTCTCTCCTGGCACTGGCAGCACATCAGCTTTCAAGTCGGCGATCAGCGCCTCGATTTTCGGATCAGGCATCGCCTGGACTTGTTCGATCAGTTTTTGAATGTCTTGAAGTTGCTTCTTCTCCGCGTTCCGGCGTTTGGCGTCCTTTGAAATCGCCGCGCGAACAACTCGGGCGGCGATGCGCTCCTGGGCCTTCTCGTTCAGCGGAAGATCACCCTGCAACTCCCGAACCTCAGATTTGGTTGGCGCTTCTTCTTGTTGCGCGCGGCCGGCAAGGGCCTCGAGACGCTTCCTGACCGTATTTGTAAGCGCGGTGCGGCTGGATAACATGCGCTTTTTGATGATTTGCATAGCGAACGAGACCAATTCGGCATCGTCGGTCTGAGCGGCAGCGGCAACGGTTTTTGCGCAATACGAGGATATTTTCTTGAAAACCGCTATTTCTGCATCGGCAAGGTTGTTCACGCTGATGGCCTTTACGGCCTCTCGAACCTTGAACGCGGGGATTACTTCGCCATTTGCGCCTGACTTGGTGATCTCGCCCTTGAGCCGGCGAATCATGCTGCGCCCCACCCGGCGGGCGATCACTTCCTTGTCGCCAAGGAAACTCGCGTCGGTCGGTTCGATGATTTCGATCAATGAACGGAAGCTGTGGCTGTATCCGTTGTGCGGCGTGGCACTCAAAAGGATCAGCGATTTGGCGGATTCGCGCAGCTTCGGGCCAAGACGAGCGCGGGCAGTCAAATACGGGCTTTTTGGCGTGCCCGACTCTGCCAGGTAATGCGCCTCGTCCACCACTATTGCGTCCCATTGCGGTTCCAAGGCGGTCGCCAGGATTTCGCGCTTCTTCAGATACTCGATGGACGTGATGATTCGATTCAGGAAAGCCCAGGGTTTGACGCCCTCGGAAAGCCGGGTTTGAGCACGCTCTAATGCGGCGGCATTCTCGATGGCCTCAAATTTCAGCCCGAACTTTGTCAGCATCTCCTCCTGCCATTGCGGAAGCAGACCGGGTGGGACGACGAGAAGAATGCGTTTGCCGCGTCCTCTGGCGATCAATTCCAGGAGGCAAATGCCGGCCTCAATGGTTTTCCCGAGGCCGACGTCATCGGCGATCAGGAGACTGGGGCGTGGCAGTTGGAGCAGTCTGGCAACCGGAGCGAACTGGTAATGTTCGGGGGATATCCGCCCGCCGTAAAACGCCGCGAACTCCTCCGCGCCCACGCAAGACAGCTTCAGGGCCAAGTTCGCGGACTGCCACGCCTCAAAAGGAGCAACGGCATTTCTCGAAAACGTCGGTGCCTCCTCTGCCACGGACTCAAACTCCTCCGGCGGACACAGGGCTTCGAGGCGTTCTCCGTTTTCCGCGTCCAAAAGACGAAAAAGCGTCCGATCCTCGGCGACTTTCGTCGCTGAATCCACTCGCCAAACTCTGTCGCGTAAAAGAATTCGTTGCATTTGCCCGCCTGGAAACCAGCGTAACTTCAAAACGCCTTCGACAGCAATGTCGTTCCGGATGGGGCCGCAGGCCAGGGCGTCGTTGACTGCGGTCAGCTCCTGGAACGCGCCCAGCGGCCCTGCGCGTTGCATGGTCTCCATGACCCGAGCTGCCAACGTGCGGCACGCTCCACCGACTCGAAGTCAGCCAGCGGCAACCGACAAAACCGTTTGCAGAAAGCCTCCTCGGATTGATCGAGCGCATCACACTGTCCTGATGATGGCGTTGCCAACCTCGTACGCCGTGACCGGGTCGCCATTCGCAACCACCGGGTCCAGATCCCTGGCTGGCGGAAGGCGAGAACAGCATTTCCGGCACGGCAAACGGACAATCTTGCCATTGAGCTTACCTACATATCCATTTGATGCGATACTTTCGTGCCGGAATGTTACGTGACTTCCGCCACTTTGCCAGATGAGTCCAAACCGTGCGGCGCTGCATCTTGATTTTCAAGGATTTCAAAAACTTTTTGGCATCTGCCATAGAAGGGCATTGATGAAAGGGTTCATATTTACGATTGCACCAGTCGAAAAAGGCACTCTGCAGGCCGTTGCGCTCTAAAACGTCTCCCCGCCTTAGATGGGCCATCACTTCCTTTAAGCCGCCCTTGGCAAAACGCTTCACATTCAGGCGAAGGGTCGCTGCGGGAAGACCCTGAGCGCGGGCAATGCTTGTGACGGACTTATTCGGTAGTGTTCCCACCTCCAAGATGGCGGCCGCCAAAGCGCGCATCGACGGTTCGCACTTCTCCAATTCCGACTTTTGTTCAGAACTCCATTGCTGGCGAAGGGACTTCCGAGGAATGTTTTTTGAAGGGGATCTCAATTGTGAGGGAAGGTTGTAGCCCAGATTTCGGCAATAGCCGCGCAGGGTTGAGATGGCAAACTGCTGCCGCACCTTAGCAAACGCCTCCTTCTTCACCTCGGCGAGGCAGCGCAGTTCACCCGATTCGATCTTTGCCCTTATTTCGCTTAAGGTGGTCGAGTCAAGGTCATTCGGCCTCCCAAACCGGGCGACGGACTGGATTCCCTCCGCTCTCCAACGGTCCGCAAGCCCCGTGACCACTTTAGTCCGGGTGCCAACCTTTCGAGCGATCTGCTGATCGGTGCTCGCGGGCATGCTCCCCAGAGCATCGAGGATCGCTAATCGATTTTGCACCCATTGCCCAGTAATTCCCTGCAGCAAGGTCTTAGCCTCTTGCAATTGGCCTTTATCAGGTCGCCAGCTAGTCAGTGCCATGTGCTCAAGATAACCCAAAACAACGGAATTTGCACTACTTATTGTTCGCTTTTTGAAATTGAGCAAGATGAGGGATTTTAGCGGGACCTTAAAATGAAGGCATGGATACAATGCAGGGAGATAAACCACGGCAGCTTCAGGCTGCTTCAAATGCGCTTGCAAGCCGGGGGCGCCGCGTTCCCGAAAGCCTCCGACAGGCGGCTCCAACGGCGGGGAGGTACCCATGAGCACAGGTCGTGGCGGCCATCCGGCTCCCTTGGAGTTTGCAAGCGTGAAAGACTTTCTTTGTCTGCGCCAGCTTCCGGGCCGGTCATCGTCTTGGCAGGCGGCAGCGCTGCTCGGTTTCGAACCCCAGCACATTCCTGTTCTGGTGAAAGCGCGTCTGCTGCGCACGGCTGGCCATGCGCCACCCAACGCACCGAAGTACTTCTGCACGCAATACCTTTTGAGCCTGGCCAACGACGAGCGCTGGATCACCCGCGCCAGCGATGCTCTCGTGGCTCATTGGGCCACGCGCAACAGCCGGAAAAAAGGACAGAAGCCATAACGTGCGCAAGAGGCTGCGCACCTCCCAGTTATCACCTTATTGAGTTCCGCATAAATAATGGATATGGATTCATTCATTCCAAATCAGTCCATGTTTAGCGGCTTGGGCCAGACAGGCGCCCAAGAGCGTTTGCGATTGCTGGACGTCGCACAGCGCGTCCACCACCAGGTCCAACAGGGCGTCCCGATTTTCCGGGCACGTATTGCTGACGGCCCGTTTGGTTTGCGTCCAGACATATTCCTCCGGATTGAGTTCCGGTGCATAGGCTGGAAACCATTCCAAATGCAACCGGCGATGGCGGCGGCAGAACTCAGCCACTTTCCCGTCCTTGTGGACAGCCCAGCCGTCCAACAGCACGATCACCTCTCCGCGCAAATGCCGCAGCAATTCGGCAAAATATTGCACCAACTCGACTGCTGTCACGTTCCACGGATAAATCTGGAAATACAGTCCCAAGCGTTGGCGCATCGGCGACAGGGTCAATCCTCCTATGACCGAGAGGCGATCCCGCCGATAGCTGTGCCGCAAGACGGGTGTCAGGCCCTTCGGCGCCCAAGTGCGCTGGACCGGCGGAATAAGCAAAAACCCGCTCTCATCGAGGAACACCAGATGCGTGCGCAGGGCGCGGGCTTTTTTTTATACGCGGCCATTGGGTCTGCTTCCACTGCCGGATTTTTCGGGGATCGCGTTGAAGGGCCCGCCGTTCGGGCTTTTGACAACTCCAGCCCAAACCCACCAGCACTTTCCACACATGCCCCGGATGATAGTCGATGCCCCAATGGCGACGGATTTGCTCGGCCACGCGCCGGGCGGTCCACATTTCGGTGGAGTAACCGGCGGCGCGCGCTCCGGCCTTCAGCAGAGCGATCAACTCTTGCTTCTGGCGAGGTTTCATTTCCGGCGGGCGGCCGGGCGTGGGGCGGGGCTTCAAGCCAGCCTTGCCTATGCGCCGGAAGGATTGCATCCAGCGCACCAACGAGCTTATGGAGGACTGAACCATGCGGGCCACAGCTTGATACGAGTGACCCTGCTTTAAAAGCGCAACCGCCTTGGTGCGCCGCGCCTGTAATTGTCGGGCAGTGCCTTCGGGTCTCACGAACCCCACTATGCCACAGTTCAGGAAATATATCCATTATTTATGCGGAACTCAATAATAGCATGAACCAACATCGCAACATCACCGTTCAGCAGCTGCACAGGGAGGAAGCGGACCTGGTGCGCCAACTGACGGAGGTGCGGAAGGCGTTACAGATTCTTGAAGGCGAGAGTCAGACTCCCGCTCGACTGTGCCCGGCGTCGCGGGCTGACCTCCTCAGGAAGTACCTGTTGAAACATCCGGAAGGGGTGCCGGTGAAGACAGTACCAGCGCTGCTGAAAACCCTGGGGCACGTGAGCAAGGCCGCGCACGACACCACGAATTGGATCTATCAATGCGGGAAGAACTTCGTAGTGCATAAAGGAATCGTAACGCTGGGGCCGCAACAGACAGTCGCCGATGGCAATGTCTCTGCGGATGATACTAACACATCCGACGGCAAAGACGCGGCGTCAACCACCGGCGTCAACCACGCTCAGAAACCATTGTAGGACAACGAGATACACGCATCGCGACGCTCTACAACCAAGATACGCACCAAACTAATCAGTATGCCGATGCAAGCACAATACACGCAGGAAAGCCCTGGATTTACGGGGAATTTAGAAAATCACGCCGATGGAATACGTATCACGATAGTATGCCAATGCATCACCTCGCCGCTGTTGCCACCCTGGCGCGGCGTCAACACCGGCGTCAACCAACTTTAACAGCATGTGGAACATGGAAAACCATAAATCTCCACACTTCACGCCAGACGAGATCATTAACCTGCCCGCCTTGGCTGCGAAGCTGAAGCAGGAAGCAGATCCTGCCACCAAGCACATCGTCTCGCGTCTCTCCGAGGCGACTCGGCGCCTCCTTGATGTGTACTCTGGTGACAAGGCGAATGGGCAGGCGCTGTCCACGGCGGTTGCCGCCGATTTCGCGACAATTATTGAAGGCGAGAACATCTACGTCAAAGAACGGTTTGCCAACGTACCGTTGTCGCAGAAAACGGTAAAGTGTTTGGCGAAAGACTTGAAAGATGCCGCCTTGGCGCGGTTCAACCGGCTGCTGATCGAATGTCTGTTTCCCCGGGAAATCAGCAAGCGTTATAACAAGTCCAAAAAACAACGAACGACACGGGTCGGAGTGGGTCTTTTCAGGATCGAGGGCATTAGGGGAATTTACGGCAAGGTGAAGATCGCCGGCAAGACAAACACCACCGCGCTCGGAACGGACGATCCTGCTGAGGCGCGGCAAAAACACGCGGAGTGGACCGCCAGACTTTACAAGGAGCGGAAGGCGGACCATGCCAAGAAAGGGACGCTGAAAAGCTATCAGGAACCTTTCTTAGCGCTCAAAGAAATGGAAGTAATGGCGGGAAATCTAAAGCCTGACACAATCACCGACCTTCGCCTCACGTTCAAACACCTCGAAGGTCATTGGCCTCAATTTGCAACGCTCGATATTTCGGAAATGACGGGCAAAGAAACGATGGTGCCGCTCGTGAAGCATTTGCAAACCACAGCCTACAATAAAACCATCAAGGACCCAAACCGCCCAAAACAAGGCCTGTCGAGGGCAACTTTTAACACGTACATCGCGCCGCTTGTGCAAGAGTTGCGGTATCTCGCGGAGGAAAACATCATCTCCCACGAAAAGTATTATGACTTAAAGAAGCATCTGAAGTTCGCAAAGGTCAAGCCACGCACAATTGAGATGCCAACGGCAGAGCAATTGAAAATAATGCGTGGGCGGCTGTACCGGGTTAGACAAGGCAACAGCCTCGGTGAGTGTGGTCCCAAGTTCGACGTATCTATGCTGTCTGGCGCCCGCAAAGAGACTGTCAATTCCATCCGCGGCAAGGACTACGATAAAGTCAATCGTCGGGTCTTCCTGAGACATCTTAAAGGCCACGCGGGTGAACTGACCGAAAAATGGGTGCCGATTTGCGACGAACTCTGCAAAATACTGGAGCGTTACATAGAAGGCCGCAAGATTGGCCCGGAAGAACTGCTCTTCAAAACCCGGAACAACAATAATGCGTTCCGCAATGCGGCCAGGGAGGCGGGCATCGAACGATGGTTTCACCATGCGTGCCGTGATTGGTTTGGGACCAAAGCGCTTCAGGAAACCAAAGATCCTGTGAGCACCTCCGAGCTGATGTGCCACACCGACGGCGGCATTACGCTTCTGAAGACTTACAGGCAGGTGTGCAATGATCACCTGCAAAGCGTCGTCCGTCCGCTCAAGCTATACCCAGGCGCCAATATCGATTCCAGTATTTCGGCGACGGCACAAAAGGTCACAAAGGAAATCGCCATTGTCGGTGGTTTGGTTGAGACCATTGCTCTTCCCGCTCTTGACCGCATCCTCTGGATCACCGATCGAGCCCGCGCTGGGGACATCCATGCCATCCAGGCCATTCCCGCTTTGGGTCAGGAAGTTCTCCCGTGTTATGTGCCAGCGCACATGCGCAAGTTGGAGCGGCCCAGTTCCGACCTAATAAAGGCCAATTTCAAGTACCTGGTCAAACTCCACGGGCTGTTCCACAGCGACATCGCTGCTGCAACCGGTATCCCGCCATCCGCGGTCGCGAAAGCCAGCAAATCCGGGGAACTTCAGGCGATGTACGTCCCGATCCTTTGCAAATACCTCAAAGTGAGCGCGGAAGAGTTTCTCACTTGTCAGCTTGCCGAACCGGCGTCCCCGGAGGCAAACCAAGCTGAAAAAACCAGCACGCCGCCGGCAAATCTCAGCCCAAAAGAGTCCGACCCCAAGCCTCCAAAGACAATCCCGGAAATGTTAACCGAGCAAGACCCTTCGACCCTCATGGCCACCTTCGCACGCAATCTGCGAAGCATTCTGCTCGAAAAGAACTTGACGCCAAATGGGCTGGCCACGTTAGCCGCGATCCCATCAGCATGCATGGGACGCTTTCTAAACGAGCGGTTTCTGGCCCGCGAGGACACGATGGAGAAAATCGCGGGCGCGTTGAAGCTTAATGCGGCCGAATTGCTGGACCCGGCGCGAGATAACATCGTACCCAAGTCAAATCACATCATCAGCAACCTTCAGGCCATTTTGACTCACCATGCAATCGCCGCAGCGACTTATTGTTCACGGCTTGGTCTTCATGTTGGTCTGATGGAGAAAGCCGTCGAGACAGGACTGATCACCGCTTATCAAGCTCACAAGATCGCAGCGCAGGAGAACATCACCGTGCGCGAACTTTTAACCGAAGATCTTGCATCGAAGTTCCCGCCCGCGCCAACCATTGATCCAGTGATTATTGCGCGAAATCTCGACAGCTTGTGCTGGGAGTGGGGCCTGTATCCTTGCGAAATTGGGAACAAAGCCGGCGTGTGCTCGGCCACGGCCTTGAACTACGCGAAAGGGAAGAGCCAGCACATTGAACGAGGTGTCCTGGGTAAAATCGCGCAGGCTGTGGGGCTTACGGTGGCCGAACTGGCCGATCCTGCCCGGCCGGTGCTGCAACCAACGTGTTTTTTCAAGAGCAACCTCCTGCACCTGATCAATGAGTCCGGACTTTTGCCCACGCCGTTTTCCGAGCGGGTGGGATTGGACCACCGGGCTTTGCAATCCCTGCTGGAGGGAAGCGATCCCAATCCCCATCAGGTCGGCCGGCTATGCGCAAACCTCAAGTTGACGCCATTGGAGCTGTTGACTACAGATTTGCGCCAAGACACCCAAAAGGAAGTCCACGCCGGGCGTGATGCTCCTCCTGTTGCGGACGCCAGGTCCGATGGCCAACCACCGGCAAACGCTCCCGGCTCAACCGCGGCGGCAGAAAACAAACCATGAACTCCACGCAAGCCTCACAGATTCTACGGTCGCCGGCCGCGCCAAACAAAAGGATGGCCGCGCAGACAAGACGAATCGGCCCGTTGCGCGAAAGACCATCTTACCAGGTAGCCGCCATCGCATGGCAATCCTCTCGCGGTTCTTGGGAGCGCGATGTTCGTGCATACAAAAACAACCCTCTCCCAGCGCGTACTGAAGTGACGCCATCCTCTGCCGCCCGTGGCAACACCGGCGCTCCTGAAGGGCGTCTTTGACGACATTGTCCAGGTGCAGGGAGCGCTGGCCGTGTTGAATCCGGAGTTTGGCAAGGGTAAGCCGCCGCTGCCACCGGATGTGACAACAGGCCGCAGCGTCTTGCTCCTGGTTCCAGCAGCGAAGCCCGCGGAATGATTTTCCCGATTTCCCGCAGTCGGAAGGCCGTTGCCCGAGGAGAAAATAGGGTCAAACACGAAGTTTGAAGCTGGTTCAACAAAAGCCGGCGTAACTAATAACAACCGAAAGACAAAATTATGGCAGACTTCAACATCACAGTCATGAGCGGTCGCTTGGTTCGCGACCCCGTCGTTCGCAATAATGGCTCCAAGATGGCCTTTTTCACGATGGCCTCCAACAGGCGCTATCGGGACAAAACGGACGCGTGGCAGGAAGAGACGGCGTTTGTCCCCTGCAAGAGTTTCGGGTGGTGGGCCGAGGCAGTGGCTCGCCACGCAAAAGGGGACACCCTCATCGTCGAGGGCCGCTGGCGCACGGAGACGTGGAGCGATGACGGCACGACGCGTTCGCAGTTGGTGCTGGTCGTGGATTCGGTCCAGTTCTTCACCCCGGAACCGCGCGCGCAGAGTTCGTCACCGTCGGCCAACGGCACGGAAAACAACCGCGCAACGCCGCCGCCGGGCGGCCCATCGCGAGATGCCCCGCCCTTTTGAGCCGAAGGTTGTGGCCTGCGCCATCCGGCGCCCAGTGAGCAACGTCCCGTTAAAATCCTCTTATGTCCACAAATCGACTCACCCTGATTAGGCGTGCGCTTTTCAGGGTGATTAAAACGATAACACTCCTGCCGCTGTGGCTGATCGTTCTGCCGGTCCGCCGCCATCGCGTGTTTCGACACCATGATTGGACGCTTGATGGAATGGGTCGCGGCCCGTTCCGGCACCAAGCGTATGTGATTTGCGCTGTTTGCTGGCTGCTTTTTGCGTGCGCCGTGTACTATGCAGGGACCAGGCCATGAGCGTTGCTGCGCTTTTTTAAAAATCGCCCGCTTCGGGTTCGCGATACCATAGTCAAACATAAGACGTGCATAACAACGCATCCAATGACAAAGGGCTGCGCTTTTCCCAAATCCTCGCCTAAGCCGGTGAAAACGTTTTTGGCCGCGTCAGATGCCCAGACGACCACCCGTTTTTCGGCAAGACCCGTCGAAATCCTCGTCTTAACCGCGCAAAATCGCCGCAACCTTATGTCAATCAGACACCTCCTCCATTCCGCATTCTATAGTGCAGTTTCTCCGCCTGCGTTGGCGGCGGGCCTCTAGCCACCGCGCCCTCCCAGTGCCTGGGCCGAGGTCGCCTGCGTCGACAACTCAAATATGTACAGCAGCAGGCCCGGCACGTCGGACTATCGAGCCTTTTCAGCAAGGTGACTGTTGCTCGGGCCGATACTCAGGCATCGGCTTGAGGCGCTTACTCCAGTTATTGATCATGTCATTAAAACGACCAATGTCACCAGCCATCAAAGGTCGGCCAGCAAGGAACTCCTGTCCAAGCTCGCAAAGACGGAACGTGACCTCCTCCCAACCACACTTCTCACTCGAAGCCGGAGGTAAACGTTTATACCCCAACGGTCCCCCACCTTTCGCTGCCGCATCGAGCCACGGTTGCAAAAATCCACCAGATTGTTCCTGAACCATCGCTGCAAAGCGTTCAAGCTCTGTAATCTCCCGCTCATCACTGGGGACGAGCGCGTCCTTTCTTCGCCAAGGTTCTGCATATGGTGTGCGTTGCACCAACTCCAGTTTGAGCGCCCAGCCCGAATAGTCCACCCGCTGCAGGTTGTAGGTCGTGTCAGCCCAGGTGAATAGGGCCCTTTCCCTGCACTCGAGTTTCTCCGTCATCCACGGCGCGTAGTGGAGAGTCACGGTTAACTTCTTCTTCCGATTCCAAATGTGAATCGTCGGCTTCCATCTTATCTTTACCTTTCGAACCCGAGTTTTCACCGCAGCCACTTGCGTTGAAAAAAAGAAAGACTCAACGGGACCGAAATCTTCCACAGATGGCGTTATCCCGCCCTCCACGATACGGCTTAACACCTCTGCCGGTGAACGCGTAAATCCTAGTTGTGACCGCCACCAGTCCTGTGCTGTGTCGCAGAGGATTAATAGCGCAGCGATAGGATCACGCACGGCGTCCACCTTGGGATGTCTGCTGTTGTGCATCGCAACCGCCCTCACGGCAGGCCAGTAACGATCCTGAATCTTCTTGTCGATCTTACTGAGACTTTCTGCCAAGTGCCCGGCGGCAATCAATCCGTGATCGCCCTTGTCGATGCTCTCGTCCTTACTAAACTCCTCCTGAGCTAGAGGCCGCAGGCTCTCGCTAAGCTGCTTCACTGAGGACTGCACGGCTTTAGTGAAATCATTGAGGGGTTTATGATTCTTAAAGTAATCCAACAGCTTTAAAGTGCCCTGCAACACGTCTATTCCATAGGCCGTATCATGAGTGATGGCCGCAAGCCACCAATTCACATGAAACTGCTCGGCAGTTTCAGGCACATGCCACTTGGTAGCCTCATCATGCTTGTGTTTCTTCATCTTCATGGCTGCCTGACGCATAGCCCTACAGCGATCCACCAGCGTCTCAGCAAGCGTGTCCTTTATTCCTGGATCAGGTCGGCTCCGGAGAAGCCAATCGCCGATCAGAGAAACCTCCACTGTATGGAAAAAATGGTCGCGGTAGCGTTGTTTAAGGGTGTGAAGTGCTGTTTCCCCGCGCAAGGTTTGTCGTAAATGCATTGCTAGATCTAAACGCGCAGGCAAGCCGAGCACCTGGTGAACATAGCCCGCCAAAACCTCGATAAGCGTTTCGATCATTTCCGCTGTCCAAGGACGTCCGCTCAGCAACATCGTGCTCAGCCGAGCCAATGCGGCCGGATACTCCAGCAGGTGCCGCTGCAAAGGGTGTTTCCACCAACCCCGCGCCAATTTGGCATACGATTCCAGAATTGCACGAGCCACGAAGAACCGCAGCAACTTGCGTTCATAAGCCCTCTGTCTCTGGTTGACACGCTCGAGACTTAGCTTCCCGTTCTCTTCTTTTGCCACCGCGCATTGCTCTGCCGCCTCATTGGAAAACTCCAGAGGATGCCCGCCTTCGCTATCGAGCATGTCAGCAGCCCGCAACAATCCGTCGATACCCCACTCAAGCAGTTTCTCGAACACCTCTCTTGTTGATTGGGTTACGTTGTGCCTATGAAAACCAAGACTCCAACCATGTAATCCGGCTAAAGCGCAAATTATCTGGCTTTGATGTGGATCCTGAGGACAGCCGTGGATTCCAGGGCAATTGGCGCATCGATGCTCAAGCCGTTTGGAACTTGCACCCAATGTTAACTGTGCGAGCTCGCGCAGATATCTGGTATGCTGGTAGATAACACCAAGATCTTCTGGCCCATCCTGCCGTCTTGGGGTAAAGGCCCCAAGAAAAGACTCGAAATCCCAAGCCTCGATCGGCCAAACCAACGTCTGCTTGTACAACTCGCTCAGTGCCGCTGCTTCGTTCGATGAATGGCGCTCCGAAGCTCGCCAATCCAATACAGCGCTCTTCGAAACAAACCATTCGTTTAGCAGGTCGTAAAATCGTTGCTTGAGATATTCACGCTCGGGTTCTAGCGGGTGTGGCGGAAAGAGTCTTGGATTTATGATGAAGACCCACGCACTCCGTTCCTCGGTAAATCGCCACTCCGGCGTTGGCCAAACTCGAAGTAAGTAAAGTTGTGCCCCGCAATCAACTGTGAATAGCGATGTATGCTTCTTCCATCCTCCTCCTTGGTCGCCGCCAGTTCCCAGACCGCTCGGCTTTACACCCAAAACAGCGCCAATACTGCGCTTCAAGCGATCAACCAGACTCCGCACGTGCTCTTCATGCGTCACCATGCCTTCAAGTTGCCTACCAACGATACTCGCGAAAAACCTCTTGTCTTCTTTATTCATGCCCATGGTGGGCCTACGGCCTACCTCCTGTCTCGATCGCAACTCTACATGAGGCTTGCGGATACCTTTCTCACCATCCAAAAACGGCATTGGTGGCTGGCTTTCAAATAAGAAAACGGTCTGGAGTTCATTCCTCTGTCTTTGCATCACGACCAACCCCGTAATCTCCGCAAGAAGCGTTTCGTGGAGTTTTTCGAGGAAACCGCGAGGACAACGCGCCTCCCCTCTTCGAACATAGGCCCTGATTTCCGTCTCAACCGTGTCGAAGATCGATACTTGCTGTCGTGTCTTACCAAGAGCAGTGGAACTCCTTCGCAAATCTGGAAAGGTATTCATTCGGCTACCCTCGATGCGACTTTAACAAGTCGACGATGGAATCAGGGTCAATGGGCTTCCCGTACCATCCGAGATATCGACCGTGCTTTAAGATTCCTCGATTCTGCAGCTCCGGTTCCCTCCTCACCTGGTCAGTGGCAGAAAAGACAACATATTTCCAGTCGTTTAGCCAACCACGACCAGCGGCCTCCTCCAAAAAGAGCAATCCGCCATCCTCCACGATCAAATCACGCAACGTGCTATCTATAGATATATGTTCGGCATCAAGTTCTTGCACCCTGCGAATGTTTTGCCTTGTGGTTTTGTGCGCCTTGATAATATTATTAGTAAGTTGCCTTCGTTGTTCCTGTAGTGCTCTCAAGCGGTCCAATTCCTCGTCATATAGCGGCACCATAAGATCTATCATAGCAAAGCGGATGGCTCTCCTATTCTCTTTCGCCAGTTCGAGCGCACGTTCTACGCTCCCCGCAACTAGGCTTGTCCACCCCGTCTCTATTGCCAGCTTATTCCATTCTCTGGCACAGGTCTCGTCGTCTTCCAACATGAATAGAACAGGACTGATCGGTTGCTTTGTTTTCATTATTTGAGAATGATTGGCAGTATAATTTCAGCATCAGTGTGGTAAACCGCTGTACCGTCTCTTGTGATACCAATCGGTAGGCTTTCAAGATGGAAAGAGCCTCCGCACACCTCTAAAAACCTGCTCGTTTGATTGAGACCAATGCCTTGACCGGGTCGCTCGCGCTTGCTATCAAGTATCATCCGACGTTGAGCATACTTAAAAAGACTTGGCTTCGTATCTGTAGAGAGCCCCACACCAGTGTTCCTAATCACCACTTGGAGTTGCCGATCGGAATACCTTTGGAAGGTAATGCGGATCTCCTTATTCGCAAACGAGTACTTAACCGCGTTATCGAGAACATTTGTGAAGGCGGCACGCAGATGGTGTGTAATACTATTTACAAGGCAGGAACCGGCAGGGCGCAGAGCTAAGCGAATGAAGTTATTGCGTTCGGCTGCTCGCGCTTCAAATTGGCTCACCAACGAGCATAGTAGTTGGTAGACATCTACTGGTTCTGGTCGGGCTTTCGCTGTTGCCTGAAGCATAAGAGCGTCAGCCAATGCCTCCTCGAGTTGCTTTCGAACCTGTCGGCAAAGGTCTATGCGGCGCTGATGAAGATCAGGAGACTGGTCACCAGTCCGCGCGATGTCCCTCAGGGTCGAAAATGCGTTCTGGAGTGGCGTCTTAAGATGGTGCCCTGTAAATGAAACTCTGTGCGCGAAATCTTCTTGTTGCGCCTGCTGATGCTCACTGAGCGTGCCCAGATGAGCATGGTAAGCAACTGCGTCTGCGCACCTTTGCACAAGATCCATCCTTAGGAGTTTGCTTTCTCTTGTCGCACCTTCAGGAGGGTCGCCCACCACCACAAAAATCACGGAAAGAGGAGCACTCGCTCCACTTTGTTCTTCGAGGCGGTAGGCCCACAGAGGCTTCCTCGGAATCCAAGGCAATTGCTTCCGCCATGCATCGGACATGGAACTATTTAGTGCGATACAGTGCCACTTCCTTTCGGGGACACCGAATCCGTCAGAAACGCGCAAGAGGAGATGGCTATTTTGAGCCGTTTCAGAAGAATTTAGGGCACGCCTTATGAAAGGTGCTCTGCTACGTGGGGACGCAGCAAGGACTTCGTAATGTGATCGCCGACGGACAAGTAGAAAAATGGGGCGTCCGCTCACGATTTCTTCGAGTTCGGTGAGGATCTTGTTGGCCAGAGATATCCATGCGTCGGGACCGATGCTTACTCGTTGGCGAAGGAATTCATTAACTTTAAGGATTGCCCTCTCTGTGCTCCCCTTGAGCTTGGATTCGTAGAGCTCATCGATCGTCTGTTGCACGGCGCTGCAAAATGCCTCAAAGCCTTCTTCGAACGATTGGATATCGGAACTAGATCGCTCTTTCTCCGGCAAAAGCTGCTTTAGTTGCCACACCGGAGAATTTATCACAGCGGCCTCCAGTTTATCCACTTCCTGTTCTCGCCGACTTTTGTCTTCGGGCGATGTGGCAGCGAACACGTCCCTTTTTGCCTGAGAAATCGCAGAATCCAGAGCCTTCCGGCTGAAGACTTCTTCGAGGCGGTCAGCGGTCTTCGGATGCACGCCATTGTCGAAAAGTGACTCTCCTATCAACTTTTCGACCATTTGCCCAGCGAAAAACACACCAATTGGCTTCCCAGCTACTTTGAAATCGTATGCAAAGTCCCAAAGATGCATGTGGCAGCGATATTTGTCCACCTTCCCCTTAGCAGCATCAAAAACTCGTTCTGCGTTATCCTCATCACACTTCATGCAAGCCCGATTGCAGTGGGCAAATTCACGCAGCTTGCGGCAGAACGGATTCCAATAATCCCGAATGTTCCGACCTTCTTCATAAACAGGCTCAAAGTGGTGCCAGGATTGCCCTGATGGAGCCGGATCTTTCTTGTCCTTGTACAGTAACGTCATACCGACACGGTCAGAGTAAAAGAAACCGCGCATGAGTACTTGCATTATATTGCGAGGGATCACTTCGAACAACGAATCTGGCTCCAGTGCCTCGACGTAGTCGGTGAAAAGGTTCATGTGGTCTCCTTGACGCTGTATTGACACGGCGTTATCCTTCATTGGTCTTCAATCCTCCTCCAGCCTTCCCAGCCAGCATCCGTGCGTCGATCTCTGAAATCTTGAACTCCCAGAGCCGCCCGACCTTGCGCGCGGGCAGTCCCTTCCAGTTGATCGATTTGCAGATGGCACCAGGATTGACCCCCATGTGTCCCACAATCTCTGCCACCGATACTCTTCGTTCATTCATGTTCATGTGCCCGTCGACTTCGGCGCGCTAAACGACGGCCTTCGTCGCACGAGTAGAAGTGGATTGTGTCAGGCTTCTCCAATTTGACCAGCAAAAACTTGAAAAACGTGTGAAAACCCAAAAACCGCGCCGTTCAACTGGCATACCGGATTCGATCCTTCACCTCTTCAACTGGTTAAACCACCATAACCCGTCCGAACGCCTCTGCGGGTTCAGATCAATTCGGACGGCGCCTGCTCCACAAGCAGGAGGTCCCAGTTGAGGTTTGCATGGCCGCGCGCCGCGATCTCGGCGGAGATTTTCAGCAGCTTTTCCGGGATGTCGGGCCCCCCTTTTGAGTTGTTGTCAGATTTCATTTCTTCATGGCACCATGGGCCTCTTTCGGCTTGGATGCCAGACCGTGTTCAAAAATGGCGCGTCATCCATGTCACTTTTCTCAGTCCTTACCGGCTTACGCCTAAAAAGAAAAGGACGCATGCAATCAATCGTGAAACAAAGCAGTGGCTGGCGACAGGCCACCTCTCAATTCGAGGCTGGCCTTCGTGAGCGATGGAACGCCATGGCTCTTCCGGGCGGCAAGCACACGGAGAACGCTCTTTCAGAATTTCTCCAGGGCCCCCGGCGGACCAGCCGCGTTCTTAACTGCGCCATTCCCCTGGCGCGCGCGAAAGCTCTTACTGACTGTTCCCTGCCGGAGGGGCTTACGATCCACCAGTGTTTCGAGGCATCTGTCACCGGAAACTTTCCGGAATGCCTGTGCGACTGGGAATACACGCCACAAATTCGGGCGGAGCCGCAGCTCCCGCAGATGGCGGCGATTCAGCCCGAACATGCCTCTTTGACGAAGGTGCCATGGTTCCAGTCGGCGTCCCAGTCCGCCTGGCTGGGCATTAACGCGCGCCATGTGCGTTACCACTACCGGCTCTGGCAGGACTTGAAGCCGCAGGTTCTTCAAGGGGTCGTGACCACCTTGATTCTGGGGCTGCCGCAAATCGGGTTCGCCTTGACCCCGCACATCCAACTGGAAAAGAGCTTTTTATTTCTGGCCTCCCTGGCGCGGGGACTGTGCCCCGTCCAATTGTTTCCAGCCAAATATCTGTACCCCCAGACAAAATTGGGCGAATTGGCTGATGCTCCCGCTACAATATTCGCCGACATCTTGCCGGTCACCGGAGGGTTTGCCTATCCGACGGTTGATTGCGAGCCCGATCCCTGGAGAGTGCTGGCCCGGTTTGGGAACGGCGATCGGTTTTACGGTTATCCGTTTCGTAAGGCAACCGATGCTTGGAACGATTTCAGTCTTCAAGATCACGAGCGCGGCGCCATGCTTTTGCCCAATGGTTCGAGGGTGACCGCGCGGCACAGCGAAAGTCATGTTTATGCGACACTCGATCCCGATCTCAAAACAGTCCTTGAATTGGATCGTGAAGGATTCGAGGATGCAACTTGTCTTGTGCGGGGGGCCTGCACACATGACGGTCTTCCGTTCCAACTCCCGGTCGAAATGCAGCCCATGGTGTTCGCCATCGTGCTCACCCACTGGCGAATGGAATTGGACAAGCCGGGCGACCTGACTTCATACGCCGTTCATACGGAGCATGCTGCCATTCGAGGCTTCAATTATTTCCAACGGGTCGAGCCTTATTACACCAACTTCATGCGCCTGATCCAAAAGTTGTCCAAAGACCCGGATTTCCGCACGTATCCGCTCGCCAACCACTTAACTCAGTCCTGGCTGGGCGGCAACGTGTGCCTGGCCAACCAATTGAGCCAGTCGGAAAGGGAGCTAGGGCCGCAGATCATGCGGTCGTACTACCACCAGCAGTTGGACTGGCAGGCTGCCGTCATCAACTTGATGAACCACGTCGCCTTCCGGACAAAAAACAATCGCGGCGGGCTGGTGTCCAAGACCGGAATCGAGATCGAAGAAGAGTTGAATTTGGATGGACTGGCAATGCATCAGATGAATCGCCTCCTCCGATTCGATTCGCACCTTTTCCATCGAACGTGCCAGCCGGCGTCGTGTTGGCCCGATCACAACCCGGCCTGGTCGGAACTTGATCGCCGCTTCAGCGATGTTTCCCTGCCACAACTGTGAACGCAGAAAAGATGCGGAAACCACACAGCAGAGTTACGGACAGTCACGCTGTTGCTTGGGCTGACGCCCAAACTCTGGACGGCGTTGGCTCGGAAGACAGTAAACCGACAAACCGCCTCGTGCGGGCAATGCTTCAAGGGGGGCGAGACGCCGTTTGGCGTGGCCGTCTGCTACACTGATCCCATCTCCATCATGCCCGGCTGGCTCCAAGTTGTTGCAAAGGTGCCTGCCTGGACGCCAACAAGTCTGATGTTGAAGTGCCGGGCCTTTTTTGGGGTAAATATCCGCGCCGATGTCTTTGCGTGGCTGGTGGCGCATGAACGCGGGACAGCCAGCGGATTGGCGCGCGAACTCGGCTACTCGCAACGCCGGGTGCAGGATACGCTGGCGGAAATGCAACTCGCCGAGCTTTTCCAGAACCCGGTATAATGGTAATCGAAGGGAATATTCCCTCGATGCGAACAAGGGCTGGCAATTGATGTTCGAGGCAACTTCTGAACGCGCAGCTTGGTTCAACTGGCGCGCGTTTGGCCGGACCGTCTCGGTTGTGTTGAAGAGGGCCTATGCCATGAAAGAGCAGGACCTGACGGACTATCTCTTCGAGTCCGAAATCGGCAAAGCGTTGACCGAGGTGTAGCCCGATTTCACGGCCGCCGGAGTGCCGCTCTCCACGCGTCCGACTCCGTCTGAATTGCTGGAAAGATTGAAGCGGCTAGCGCAGCCGCCAAACGCGGCGGGTTGAAATTACAGGCACTCCTATCCGTTTGGCGCATGACGAAATAATGTCTTGCCCCGTCAAACAGCCTTCATCTCGTGGCAATGGAAGCCCAAGGGGTCAAAGGCGCGAAAAATCCGATGCGGCGATTGTATGGCGAGGCGATCTGCGTCAAGGTCGTGCGCCCCGTTCCCCTGTCGCCTCCACCTTGACCCGTCCCGCCTCGCTAGGATTCGCATTTGAGATTTCTCGCGCGGGTTGGGCTTTCCAGAACGTGCGATGTAATGGGTTCGTGGTTCGAGGTCAAAAATGTGAGACGCACGACGATCTATATGGTTCACGATGTCAATCGCTCAAGTCCTCTTCCATCCAAAGGAGCGTGATCATCTGCCCATAATACTCAATGAACCGGCTGTCTTCCATAATCTCGCGTTCGGAATTCTCGCTAAAACTCTCGATCCATGCATAAGCCGGCGAACGCACCATTTTCTTTGTATCGCCCGCCTTGGCAGCGATTCTCTCCCCAGCCGCTGAGTGCGGATGAATTCGCTCCATTTGAATGCGTGGCCAGAAATCCCTTGCCTTCTTGGTCCAAAGGATTCGCTCTCCTTCGCTTACGACGAGGGCTACCTGTTCATTTGTATAGTGCAGGTATTGGAATGCCGTTGCCAGCGTGCTCGAACCAAATTCGTCAGCAAGATTGTCGAGCAAAGCAAACGAGGGCGCACGGCCGCGGCTCCGGGGCTTGAATAGGAATTCGGGCATCAACAATTCGGCAGCGAAAATGTTGGCCTCTGCTTCTTCGCTGGCGTCGTGCCAAATGGTAAAGTCGCGCCGTACGTGTTGGCGGTCGTGAGAAACGAGGGGGTGCAAGACAAAATGTGCGATTTCGTGGGCTATCGTAAACCGCTTCCGCCCCGGATTCAGTCCTGACTTCACCCGGATGCTGCCACCCATGTTCGGTGCCGCAACCAAACGCCCCTCTGACGTCTCAAGCCCGCCTTCCTCGATGAGCAACCCGCCGGCTGCAAACGCCAGTATCTCAAGGTCAATCTCCGAGGGGGCAGCAATCTTAACTTTCGCAAGCAGATCGTGCGCCGCCTTTCTACAGGCGTTTTGCCGCATTTCGGATGGCCCCTGCAACGCCATTTAGGACTCCTCCTCTTTGTTCAATCGTTCGATGTCTTCCAACCAAGACCGGAGTTCTCCGTCCGTCATCTCCTCAGCGTTCTTGTTTCTGCAACGAGCCCGGGTGGCAGCGCCGTATTGTCCCATTGAAGCGGCTTGATACAAAGCGAGCAACTCCGAACGGGCCTTGCCGACCAGTTGGCCAAACATCGACCCCTTGAGCACCGCGGCCCGAGCTTTCGCTTGGGCGGCCTGCCGTTTCACATTCTCTTGCAGACCCTTTCTGAAAGCCTCGTCCGCCCGGGTGAGGAAGCGGTTTACATCGACGCCCTCGTCACTCAGTTTCTTGCGAAGATTCTCTGCAGAGAGGTGGGAGTTGTCCACAATGGCATCGCGCAGGTTTTTAGCCGCTTTTCGATAATCAGGTTTCATGATACTCTTCGCTTTCTATTTCATTTTGGACTTCACGTCCCGCAAGATCGGTTTCAGGATTCGGTTGTATTCGTAAATGCGTTCGACTGGGATGCTCGTTTCTTTGGCAACCTCTGCTGACCCACTTGCACCTTCAACGTAAGCCATAATAGCAATTCCGAGGTCTGGGTCCTTTTGCACCTTCGGGTGCGCTTCGAGCAGTTCAAAAAATCTCTTGCTGTATTCCTCGCTCTCAAAAGGGGAATCAGTGCTGCCGACGCCGAGCGCCTTTTCTACTCCCGGAAACCCTGCGTCATCTTCGGGAAGATCGATGGTTTCGAGTTTCGCATTCGCGCTTTTGTAAAGCGCCGAAATCAAACTTCTCACCATTCCTTTAAGTTGCATCTCAAGCTCAAAGCGCGTGTTCAACTTCCGGCGTCCTGACGCCACGCGGCTGAAAACTTCAAGCACGATATTCTCGGGGTCTGTTCCCCCCGGCAGCATGTCGCCGGGACTCCAGCCGTGGTCGAATTCCAAGAGTCCCCGTGCATAGTCGAACAAGCGGAGGGCAAGCTCCATCCGCTTCTCGTCATTCTTCAAATATTCTACGTACTCGTCAGACATTCGTCGCCTTGTCCTATTATGCTCTCGAACTGCGTGCTTTTTGGGAAAAATCGCGCGGATTCAGCAAAAAAGATTTCCCCCAAAAAACACGCACTTCGAGAGCATATACCTGTGACAGGGAGATTTCCCGGCCTGCCTCCGGTAGAGGAAGCCAAGAAAATAACCGTCACATTATGACTGATTCAATAACAAAATTGGGCCGGGCTGAAGCGCCGGCAAAACATGACAAGTCGTGCCGTCCTGAGCCAAAATGGGCGGCCAAAATCGAGGGCCAGTTCATTCCTTCGCCTGGGCGGAAGGTAAAGGCTCTGGTCCTGAAGGAGCAGGCTAATATACCGCCTGCGAACGTGCTGGTGCGCGACCTCGACGGCGAGGGCGACACCCCACTGCAAGACGAACACGTGGTCGACCTCACCGAGGGGAATGTGTTTTACGCAGTTCCGGCGTGCGAAGCGCCGACCGGAACTGGCTGCCACAAGGGGCCAAAGCTGGCCTTTTTCCTGGATGACAGGCCCGAGGAAACCTTGCGGGCTGATCAGACTGGCAAAACCATCAGAGACCTGTTCTCGTTCACTCCCGAAGTGCTGCTTTTTCGGGACTATGAATCACCGCACGACCAGCCAATCGGTCTGGATGAGGCGGTGAATTTCGCCGACGGCCCGGTCTTTTACACGAGACGAAAACTCAAGCTCTTGACGATATTCGTGAACGAGAAGCCGTTCACGGAAGATGACGGCGTCACGCACGAGATGACGGGTTCAGAGATCGCAAAACTCGTGTTCGACGACTCGCAAAACTACGACGTGTATAAACTCCCTGGTGACGAGGAAATCAAGGCCGACCAGAAGGTCCATATCCACGACTGCGAAAAATTCAAAGTCATTCGAAAGACCGTCACCGGCGGCTACGAACTCGCCCGGATCGAGCGGGAATTGGACATCCTGCGCCAGTCCGGCGCCAGGGTGACCTTCGTTCCCGAGGTTCCGGGCGTCGTGTATCACCACATCCCGGCGCGGAAGGACTACCCTCACTTGCAAGCGACGGACGTGTTGGTGACCGTGCCGGGCGGCTATCCCGGCCAAGCCCTCGACGGAGCGTTTCTGCCGAAGGGCTCGCCGCTGCTGGGCAGGGTGGCAGGCCAACCACAGGCCAACTCCGTCACCGCGCTGGGGCAGTCGTGGCAGTTGATCAGCTATCATCCGCACTCCGGCGGCGGCGCGCCGGCGTGGAACAAGGACAAACATGGCTTCCATACCTACGTGGATGAGCTATTGACGTGGGTCCACCGCGCCAACCAGTAATTGAGCATGATCACTCGACACCAAAAACGCTGCCTGCTCCGCATCCAGAACGCCGACCGAGAGAAGCTGGAAAACCTTATCTTTCAACGCTATCCAGCGAAGGAATGGGGCACCTTCTTTCGGTTTGGCTTCAGGAGAACTGCGTGGGGGCTCGCGGCATCGTTTGTCGGTGCGGAACGCCCGATGCCTGGCGAAATTGACCGCACCAGCCCGGTCACAGTGTTCAGGTCTCGCTACATCCTGCGGGCCCATCACATAGTGGAGGACGGGCCGCTGGCGGCGGGCGTGATCCATTCCCATCCCCAAGGATTTGATACGTTCCCAAGCCCCTCCGATGACGACATGGATGAATACTACTCCAAGGAATTTCAGCGTTACAGCAAAGGGCGGCCTTACCTGAGCGTAATTTTCGCCCGCGACCCTGATGGAAAATTCTATTTCACGGGACGAGTATTCGACTGCGGTGAATGCTATCCGGTAATGGATCTGTTGACGGTCGGCAGCGCCTTGGAACGCGAACGGTCCCAAGTTGAGGCCGAACCGGTGTCCGACGGCGACGGTACCAAGATGCCGACCAAGGTGCTGGAAAGCACTACCGCTCGCCTTGAAAGCCTTCTGGGCTGTGCTGCGTCAAAACGGCTCGGCAATTCAAAAGTCGGCATTATCGGCTGCAGCGGCACCGGTTCTCCAGCCGGCCATGTTCTCGCGCGTGCAGGTGTCGGCCGATTTGTCTTGGTGGATCCCAAGCGGATGTCTCCTCCCAATTTGGAGCGCCAGCACGGCAGCCGATTCGTGGACGCATTGCAGTCCGTGCCTCCGACGAAGGTCGAAATCCTTGCCAGATTGATAAGGGAAATCAATCCTCACGCCGAAATCACATGCCTCCAGGGGAACATACTCGACGAGCTCGTGTTGGATGCGCTTCTTGAATGCGATTTATTGGTTGGATGCGCCGATTCCCAACACTGCCGTGCGGCCTTGGGAGACATCGCCTCACACTACCTGCTGCCGTCAATCGACGTGGCCGTGGCAATGAGGGCAAAAAAGGGAAAGCTAAAGCTTCAACTCGTTGAGATTTGCCGCCACGCGCCGCAACTACCTTGTCCCTTTTGCCTGCGCCGAATCGACCAAACGGCGTTGAGCTACGAGTTGATGACCAACGAAGAGAAACAGTGGCGACGGGAAGCCGCAAAAGACGCGGAGGCCAGGGGGCAAAACGGCGCTCAGTATTGGGGCGGCGAGCCGCCTCAGGAACTGACGGTCGGATACCTGACGAGTTTGGCGGGGAGCATGACGGCGGGATATGCGGAGAACATGCTCACGGGCGCCGCCCAGATGCCGCACCAGCGGTTCCAGTTCGACATCGGCTGGGAAAAGCTTGGCGTCGCTCCCGTTCAAGGGCAGCGAAATCCAGAATGCTCGTGCGGCAAGACCGTGGGATTTGCGGACCAGGCCAGAGCGGACCGGAGCGTTTCACGGCCGCCGCACTGGCCTCAGCCGCGCGTTGTTCAGGCGTGAAATATTTTTGGGCTGCCGCTTGACATATCAAGCACGCTTCGTATAATGTGTACGCTATGGTTAAAAATGCAACAAAGCTCGGAAATTATTTGAAGGCGGGGAGAGAATCAAAGGGGCTGACGCTGCGAGCCGTTGAGGAATCGACCGGCATTTCAAATGCCTACCTCAGCCAATTGGAGGGCGCCAGGATCAAACAGCCGTCACCGGTCGATTTGCACAAACTTTGCGAGCTGTACGGTCTCGAATACACTTTGGCGATGGAATACACCGGCTATCCGATCCCTGAAGGAATGGCGACATCAACCCCTCAGCAGCGTCTTCTTGCGCGCCTGGGCCACACAACAGAGGAACAGGAGGACGAGCTTGTCGATTACATGGAGTATCTCCGGTCCAGAAAGCGCAAAAAATCATGATCTGGTCATTCTCAGAAGGCCGTTTGTTTCGGAAATGCCAGCGCCAATGGTATTTCAGCAAACGACTTGCGAGCGCCAAAGCAAAGGACCCGTTGCGGCGCGAAGCGTACCTGTTGAGCAAGCTATCCTCAATTCACGCTTGGCGGGGAAAGATCGTGGACCAGGTTATTGAAAAGATCATTGTCCCGGCAATTCAGTCGCGGAGCAAAGTCACCCTTCAATCGGCCATACTGGCCGCCGACAAGTTCTTTGACGCCCAACTCGATTTTGCACTGAAGCACCGCATCATGGAGCCCGGCTTCAAAGCGTCGGAACATGAGGACGAACTGGCCGCTTTCTTCGTTGTTGAATACGGCGCCCCGCCCACCAAACAGGAGATCGACCAAGCGCGGGCAGAGGTTCATCTCGCGCTGACAAACCTCTTTCAAAGCGACCAATTCCACGAAGCGAGGGAGACCATAAAATCCGCGTTTCGATTGGCTGCGCAGTGTCCAATCACTTTTCGTTTCGCGGGCGCCACCGTCAGGGCGGTTCCCGACCTTATTTGCCTCTTCCGAAATGCGCCGCCATTGGTGATCGATTGGAAAGTGCATCACTTTGGCGTGCATGACTACTACCATCAGTTGGTCGCTTATGCGATTACCCTCACGCGTTGCGGAGAGCACAAAGGATTGCCCGCCGAGCTGCGACAATATCCAGCCCACTCGGTAAAGTTGCTTGAATGCCAGTTGCTTACCAACGAGGCGCGGCGCCACACGATCGGCGAAGACGACGTCGAGGCGGTGGAGGACCGCATGGCGACTGAAATCCGAGAAATGCTGCTTGCGGTCGATGGCAGAGAAAACGCGGAGCTTTCTGCCGAGGATTTTCCAACGACAACCTGGCTTGGGGCGTGCGCTACCTGCAATTTTAGAAGGCGCTGCTGGGAAAAATGATTAAACTTATGAGCGAAATTGAAACAAACATATTTCGGATCTTGAACTTGAGGGAGCTTTCGTCCTCCTACCGAACCTACCAAATCATCAATCTCCACAAGGACCAGGAGGAGTATTACCAAAACTGCCAACAGATTACGCGGAAGTTGAGCTACATGCTGCGGTCGCCTGTCGTGGTTATCGAAGAAAACGGAGCGCCCGTGCTGGTGGTGAAGGAGGACGATCCGCCGCCTCCCAAAGACATGGTCGTCATCCGCACCCATGTTGAGTTCAAGCTGCTGGCGGGCAAGGTTGTCTTGGATTATTCGGTGCGCTCGGCAAAGAATGACGCCATCGCCATTAGGTTTCTAAGCTTTTTGGTGCAAACCCCGCTTCACAACAATCCAAGCCTTTGGCAGCCCGGCTCAGGACAGGCGTTTTTTGAGCGGCAACCCTGTGACGGGCGCGACAAATTGAACCTGTTTCGCGGCCATTCAGTGCGGCCCATTCTGACGCCGACCGGGGAGATTGGGCTCTGCGTCGATGTGCATTCGAAGCTCGTCTACAATAAGCCGTTGCCGCTTGGAATGGATCGTCAGATGTTCCAGCCGTTAAAGGGCTGCCACTGCATCTATCATTACGGCAGTGCTTGGTATGAAATCACCCTGAGCGATTTTAGCTCCTTCTCAGTCTCGCGGCACAAATTTCCGGTCAACGGCAGCCCGGTGATTCTTTACGACTACATCTTGGATAATTGCGCGAAGCCGCTTCCCCCGGAGATTGCGCGGCTGCCGAAGGACTCCCCCGTTGTCTTGTATAGCGATAAGCGCGAAGACAAGTTGTCGGCCGCCGCAGCGCTTTGTTACCAAGTGGTGGGGAACGACGATCCAATTGCACAGCAGGAATTTCCGAGCCTCTCGATTGCCCCGCACGACAGGCGAAAGCTGATTCACTCTTTCGTTGAAACTCATCTGAAACGGCTTCGGTTCGGCAGCAACGAATTGAAAGTCGAAAGCAAGCCTCTCAGCACGACACCGAAGCTTTTCCAAGTTCCTGACTTTGCCTTCGGATGCTCCGCTATTCTTTCGACGCGGGCCACGCCCGGCGCCATTCAAGTCAGCTTGGATGACCTGGGTTTAAAGCGGTTGTCGCTGCTCAAGGATAAGAGTGTCGGCTTTTATGAGGCGAGCCCGCTCGACAATTTTTACTTCATCGTGCCGCAAAGCGTGCATGAAACATTTGGCCCTGAATTTCTCGCTTCACTGTGCGCAACCGTGGATGATTTGTTCCCGCAGGAGATCTCTTTTTCCCCTCAGCCGATGGTTTACTCCGACAGGGGTTGCAGGACGTTCCAGGAGACGTGCGAGGCGATCTTTGCCAAGGTCGAGGAAGAATGCAAACGCGGCGGATTTGCCGTCGCGATGATCCCGGAAAACAACCGCCGTCGCCCCAGGCAGGAGGACACCTCTGCCGCATTCGTCATTCAGCAACTCAAAGAACGCTTCGACCTGAGGGCTTCCGTGATTCACACCACGGTGAGCACAAAATCCTACGGTGCCTCACGGGAAAGGGACGGGCGTACGCGCTACTTCGTGTATCCAAACGCGGAAAAGCGGTTAAACGGCTATATGCGAAACGTCGCGATTAACAAAATTCTCCTCCTTAATCAGAAGTGGCCGTTCGTCCTGGCCACTCCGCTGCATGCCGACGTAGTGGTTGGCATTGATGTTAAAGGGCACATGGCTGGATTTATCGCGACCAACAAACAAGGGAACATCATCGTTCCGTTTCACAAGAAATCACAGCAGAAGGAAAAGCTCATGCCCGGACAGTGCAGGGAATATTTCCGTGACGTCGTTGTAAAAATTGCGGCACAGGCAAATCACACGATCGAGCATATTGTGATTCACCGCGACGGTCGACTCTATGACACAGAAACCAAGGGCCTTAAACTCGGCTTACAGGACCTCAAAGTTCAAGGCATGGTCGATTCCGAAGCGCAAATCACGTTCGTTGAGATCCCTCAGACTTCCCCGGCCATGCTCCGTCTTTTTGACATTTCCAACACCGATTTCGGCGGCCCCCACGTCCAAAATCCCCAAGTTGGCAATTATTACGCGGTCAATGCGAACGAGGGTTTTGTATGCACTACGGGAAGGGCGTTTCGCCATCGAGGGACCGCAAAACCGCTTCACGTAATAAAGAAATCCGGCCCTTTGGCGATTGAGCAATGTTTGGAGGATGTTTTTTGCCTAAGTTGCTTGGCATGGACTCGCCCTGAAGATTGTTCCCGCGATCCCATCACCACGAAGCTCAATGATCGGTGGCTCGGCGAAGAGGGTGCTGAGCATAAAGAAGAGACTGAAAATGAAGACCTCTCGGAAGAAAGGGCAATATGAGCTCAATCGGATTCGATTCGTGCTTTTTCGACAGGCTTGACCACTTCTCCCGGTCGCTGAATCATGTCCTGCTTGCCACGAAGGGTAAGGCAGCTTTGGCAGGCGAGGCAGACTGGCGTCAAACCTTGGAATTGGTGAAAACGCTGTCGGCTCAACAGGGGCGTTCTTTGGCCGCATCCTCAGTAGCAGCCTGCCTAAAGGGTCGTCGCGGCGTTCCCGGACAATGGGACGTTGTTGTCCAAGCTCTTGAGGCCCGCAATTTGGACCCAGGAGCGATAAAGACGCTGTATGCACTTGCTTGGTCCCTCGACGAGGAGCGTGCGGCAGTGTTGGCGCGTATGAGGCAGGGCCATGCTTGAAAGTTACTTACAGGCAGCTGCATCGCAATTAATCGAAAGAGCGATGGCATTAAAAGGCGAAATCCCTAAGCCGCCGAAGATCGAGTTTCAGGGATTGGCAAATGAATGCCGACGAAGGATTGATGAAGCGATCAAGGAGCTCCGTGCAATTCGAGATGACGCGGATTTTAAAGACCCCGAAGATGAAGCGCTTCGCCTTCTGGAATTCAGACGGGTAGCGGCACAAATCGACAGGGTTGAGAATGCGGCAATCGCAGCAATGGCACGAAGTAACGAGAAGGAAGCAGCAGTAAATAGTTTGCTTTATCGCATGACGAGAGAAATTGTATATCCGATAGAGCTTCCGACTGTCAGTCTCCTTTCTCAAAATTATTTTTACGTCAATACCGACTTTCAATTGATGTGCATTCCGCTGATGGAACTGCACTTTCTCCTCCATCTCCCGGACATTTACCATGAGCTCGCCCATCCGCTCTCTCGCGCGGAAGATGATCCGCGAACAAAGACCTGGTTAGATGCCTTCTGGCGGGCGCAACGGCTCATCAGCGAGCATTTCACAAGGCAAATTGTTGCTGTCGAAAGTGCTCGCACGACCGACACCATCCGGGTCGCCGTCTCGTCCGCATACCAAAGCTGGCAGTGCCGGTGGATGGAGGAATTCTTTTGTGACTTGTTTGGCGTTTTTTGTGTTGGACCTGCCTATGCTTGGGCCCACCTGCATTTGCACGCCGAACGAGGAAGGGATGCCTTTCAATTGCCCCGCCGATTGTCCAATCATCCGGCTGACGCGCCCCGGATGACTATCATGCTTGATGCACTGACCGTTCTAAAACAGGAAAAGAGCGCTGCGGAGATTGAGCAAAGATGGCGGGAATTGCTGTCAATCGCAGGTCAGTCTGAACCGGCGGATTTTCAAAGATACTATCCAAAACGCATTCTTAGAAAATGCGTTGATGAAGCGTTTGAAGGGTTCACCGGCATGGGATGTAAACCTTGGCCCGGCGCTGACGGTGACACAGTAAGAAAAACGCTGAACGAGGCTTGGTGCCGTTTTTGGGCCGCGCCAAAATCTTTTGCCGCTTGGGAGAAAGAGGTGACGGAGGCTCTGATTCCAGGCAGCAAGTCTTAGGCAAGGATTCTCTTGGTTGGTTCTCCGGCACGGTTGTGGCGTTTGTTCACGAATGCTCGATTCCCAGATTGCCGTACTTCCGATTCAAAGAATTTTTCATCTAGGCAAGCAGCAAAATTCCGCTTTTTCTCTCTGTTGCGTTAGAAAACGCTGTTTGGGTCCGGTTGACTGGTAGGCTTGAAATGCGGTAGACCGGGCTTGCAAGGGGAAATTGCCATGTGAGTGGGGCATGCGGGCAAGGCCGAGGGCGAACGCAAACAACGATCTGCAACTGGACCTGTTTTGGCTTCACCGCGCTAAGGGTTAGCATTTATGAAGCCACTAACGCGATACGGGGTAATGGCCGAAAGGCACTGGCGAAAGTTCCTCCCGAAAATGGTCGCGGAATTGGAAGCGAAGGGCCAGTTCCACACAATGTTGCTGGAGGCGGAGGAGAAGACGGAAATGGAACTGGACCAGCTTCGCCGCTAGTTGATACGGCAGGGATTAACGGAGCAAGGCGACGATATAGGGTTGCGAGATGGTTTGGTCGTGGCCGATGGGCAGCGGACAATCCTCGTAACCCAGAGAACGCAGGCTCTGCGGCACGAACTCATGGCGCGGCACTTTTCCCATCGCAGCCAGGACATGGGCGTTGGTGATATTGCGCCCGGGGCCGGAGAGCTGTTCTGCCACCATGCGTTGCCGGGCGAGGGCAAGGGAATCCTCCGCCGCCAGCGCCAGCCGAGACAGGGCCATTTCAGCCGCCATCAAAGCCCCTAACCACACCGTCATTAGCAGTGCCGGCTTCCTCATGTCCTCAACATAAGCCGAAAACCAGTGTTTGCCACGTGTAAGATACCATGCCAGCCAACCGAGCAACAAACTGGCCAGGCCAAGGGCGGTCTCGACGGGTTTGCGGGCAGCGGTCAATGCGCCCATCACGACCACGCTGCTCACGACAAGCGCCGGAATTTATGGCCATCCCGGAATGTGCAGTTCTGGGCCGGCGCACCGCCGCAGCCGGATCAAGCCCAGCGAGCATCCAGACGCCATAATCCAGCCTCATCTGCACAGGCCAAGGCCTGCCGGAACTCGGGGCCAGAGATGCGCCGGTTGATTTCAGAGAATCGGGCTTCCGTCTCGGCTTTGTGCGCGGGATGGTACTGGTCCATCAGATTCACGTATGTATCGGGCGACAGCTCGGTCGCCAGCCAATGGAGGACAGAACGCGTCTCCTCCAGCAAGCCGGGCATGACCAAGTGCCGCACCAGCACGCCACGTAGAGCAAGACCGTCCTCGTCCATGCGCAGCTCGCCCACCTGGTCGTGCATCGCTTTAATGACGCACCGCGCCGTTTCGGCATAATCGCCGGCCCGGAGATACTTCGCGCACAGTTGCGGGTCCCACAGTTTGAAATCCGGCATGTAAACGTCCACTACGTCATCCATCAATTGGATGCTCTCCAGACTGTCGTAAGCGCCGGTATTATAGACCAGAGACAGGCGCAGTCCGCCCGGGATTGCGATGAGCAGCGCCTCCAGGACCTGCGGCACGACGTGCTCCGGCGTGACCAAGTTGATGTTGTGGCAGCCGCAAGGTCGAGCACGTTGACGGGCTGTTTTGCGTCGGGAATGCGAAGATGATCGTTAGATTTCTGGGAGAATCATCGGCAATGTTCTTTAGCCAACACAAAATGTGTCACCGTCCGGTTCGCTCGTGATCGCGCAGAATTTCCGTCCACTCCTGGTCTCATAAACTGATGCGAGCCGTCCGCCACATCGAAGAGCCTGGTCGTTGATCCGCCAATTCCCTTCAGTCAACACACCCCAATCGCCAGCCGGGTGTCGTTCAATGGCCTTGCGCATTTCATCGGCTGGAATGGCAGCGGCCGCATCGGAAGCGATATAGAGGCGGACCGGATTCAGCGCCTTTTTTTGTTTCGGCTGAATCTTCATGTGCAGGGCCGTGGGGGGCAGCAACAATCCGGCAACGTCGGATGTTTTGCGGAGTCGCGCGCAAAATCTGTCGTAGGGCAACGGCACATATCCCAATCGTTCGGCCTCCAATTGATGAAGCTGATACAAGGAATCTTGGGCAGAATCCATAACAACACCCCTTGGAAATCAAACCGTGAATTCATTCCATAACACGATTTTGAAATCTGAATCAACTGGAACGGTTAGAGGCAACACACTCGCCCAATCTGGACGAATCCTTACGTTTTTCATAACGAAGTTGCCATTGTCTGAATTTGAATCAACGGTCGTTTTCGCTCTTCAATCAAATATCTCAAGGCTGAGGAATGCGACCACCGGTTTAAGGCCACGTTTTGAAACGGGAATAAACCGGCACCGCCCAATTACGTTGTGATTATGAGGACTTGATTCGAGCGTGGCCTGAAAGGATGCGACAACGGTTCCAGCAAGTTGCTTTAGGCGAATCGGGAGCGAAACCTGGCCAAGTCGCGCCAAGCCAGCGCAACAAATCGTTCGGAATTGTCCAAAGAAAAGGTGTCCGGACCCGGATAGAGAACAAAAATGCGTTTCGCCCCAAGATCGTCAGCCGCGGAGCGCATTGAGTGCGTTATGGATGGAACATCCTTATGTTTGAACTCGAATCCAATAACCGCCCCGCCTAACGTCGTGACCAAGTCCATCTCGGCGCCTCCCTGGACCGAATAATGGAAACAATCTTCGCTGACCAGACCTGCTTCCTGAATCAAATGTTCCAGGCAGAAACTTTCCCAGGAAAACCCCATCCGACCGGAGGTTTGGAGTTGTTCGACCGTTTCCAGTCCCATAAGGGCATGCAATAGCCCAGTGTCCCGCAGGTAGAGCTTCGGTGCTTTTCGCACTCGTTTGGCCACGTTGGTGGAGAACGGCGGCACGACGCGAAGGAGATACGCGCCTTCCAAAACGTCAAGATATCGCTGGACCGTTTTGAAATCCACCCCAATCTCGCGCCCAAGCGCCGAAGCGTTAACGGTCGAACCGTTATGGGCTGCCAGCATCAGGAGCAATCGCCGCAGTCGCTGTAGCGATAATCGGCTCTCAGCCAGAGCCACCAAGTCGCGCTGAAGAAAATCGCTGATAAAATCGCGGCGGCACTTCAGCGAGTCCATGTCGCTGGCAGCATTGAAGGAATCTGGAAACCCGCCTCTCAACCACAAGGTTTGCTGGTGATGAACGCCAACTTCGCTCCCGGTGAACCCTCCCATTTCAATTCTGAAGATACGGCCAGCCAGAGTCTCCGATGAATGCCAGGCAATGTGAGGCGACGCGCTTCCCAGCAAAAGGAATCGTGTCGGCATTTCTGGACGGTCCGCGAGCACACGCAAAACTGGAAAAAGCTCGGGCAAAATTTGGACCTCGTCCAACACTACTCGCCCGCGCAACGACGAAAGCGTGCTCATCGGATTATCCTCCAGTCGGCTGCGGTGCAGATAGTCCTCCAAATCGAACCAGTGCGTGTCTGGCCTACCCGCATAATGGCGGGCGAGCGTCGTTTTTCCGCACTGACGGGGCCCAAGGAGCAAGGTTATGGGCTTTTTGCCAAATCCTTCCTCTATGAGGCTCAAAAGGTTACGTCGTTCATAGCGCATTTGTGTTGCAATTTAGGAGAAGGTCTCCTATTTTGCAAGCATTGATTAAATGGCAAAGTCTAAAATAAGGGGTGCAGTGGAAAGGTACCCGACGGGTTACACACCGTCTGCGCTACCATTCTATTCCAAACTACGCGAAAAGGAGTTTGAGCAGTTTTGCGCTGATCTGCTTAATCGACAGCCAGTCATCACGGTACTGAAAGACGGCAAAGCAGCGACGCGAAAAATTATTGAAGCAACACTCTTGTTGGGTGGAAAGGAGCCGCAAAAAGGAGCGGACATATGGGCGAAGGATGATTGTGGTGAAGTTTGGATTTTTCAGTGCAAGCGCGTCCAATCTTTTGAGCCGACGAAAGTTTCAGAAGTGATTGAAGACGCGGAGAAGGGCTTCCCGCAAGCCGACCACTACGTTTTGGTGATCACATGCGGGTTAAGCGAACCTGCGCAACAACTGATACGTGATCGTGCCAAGTGGCTGCTGCCATGGAGCCCAGACCGTTTAACAACCGTCGTGTTCAAACTCAGGCCAAGCGAGGACGCCAGCAGTCTCGTCCGCACACACTTCGGTCCAGAAATGACAAAGAGGCTGTTCCCAGGAAGCGATTTGCCCCTATTGAGTTGGCAGGACTTTTTCCGACGTGACCTCGCTGAAACAGACAAACACTTTCGACACACAATTTCATTCATACCTTGGAGTGATGTGCTCCAGAGATTAATGGATTTCGCTCAAAATGGTTCCGGTCGCGCACTCGTTCTAAATGCAGCGGGTGGGCAAGGCAAAAGCAGGCTCCTTTTGGAACTGGCGCGAAACATTGAAAAATCGGGTCTTGGGCTCCGCGTTCGTTTCTTGAATGTCAACCAGCATGGATTAAGTAACGAGCAAAGCGATTATTTAGCCGAACAGACCGGGGACTTGCTCCTCATTATTGACGACGCTCACCGGTTAGGCGGCGCCATCGAAGATGTCGCTCGGGCCACGGAGACGTCAAAGTCAATTCGTCTCTTGGTTTCCACACGCCCTCAAGCTGTGGAGAAAATTAGCGGTCAACTCTACCAAAATGGATTTTCCGAACGACTGGATGAACGCCTCAACCTTCCGCGGTGGGAGCGAGACGACATTTGCAAATTGGCTGATAAGGTCTTGAAACCTGAACACCGCGCGCAAACCAACATTTTAGTCGATCTGGCAGACCGTTGCCCGCTTTTGGTCGTATTGGGAGCCGATCTCATTAACTCAGGCGAACATCTTGCTGCGTTGGCTGACCAGCGGGCTTTTCGCGAGCGGGTATTCAAAAGCTTCAAGGAAGATTTTTTACGTCATTATCCCGAGCGGCGCGAGCGTTTGAACAGGGTCATAAGCTTTCTGTCGTTCATTTCCCCAACTAAGAAAGACGATACGCTTCTGAACAACGCGGCAGAAGTAATGGGTTATTCTCAATTGGATGTCGCTGATGATCTGGACGCGCTCGACTCAGCGGGCTTGTTGGCCGAAAACTGGGAAGGCATCCGTCTTTACCCTGACCTATTCTCCGATGCGGTTCTCTTGGATGCTTGTTTGGACTCGCACAACCGGCCGTCGGCGATGCACAAGACCGTCCTTGCCAAACTGAAATTGCGTGATTTCCCGGCGCTAATTCGAAACGTGGCTCAAGCCGATTGGGAATCGCGGTCGCGTCACGGCGTTTCAGATTCCCTTTTCGACCCGATCTGGGAGATGTATGTAAAAGATTTTAGGGATGGGAGCTGGCCACACGGCGAGGACGATTTCGTTAAACACTGGTTTGGCGAGAACCCATCACTGCGAGCCGTGATGCTTGAATGGTGGGAGCCAGTGGCCGTCTTCTTGCCGGAGCGAACATTGGAATTAGCCGGCTTGGCGATTAAATGCATGGCGTCCCCGAACGATCGCGAATGGACTTGCAGGAATGTTCCACCGTTATTGAAATCCATCGTGGAACGTCATCCGAAATATGCTGAACAAGCACTGGATCTTCTTTGGACGTTGGCGAGCCTTGGCGCTGAAGGTAATAATGAATACCCTTTTGCTGCCATCACTGCCATCGCAGAAGCGGCCTCATTCGCTTCTCAAAAGGAGATCAAAGTAAACGAATTAGTATTGTCCTGGTTGGAACGGAAATTGAAAGATCCGGCAGCAATTGAATTCCTGCGTTCTCCAAAGTGGATTTTAAGCGCACTGCTTAAACCATTTTTCGTTACAGAGATTGGTGCTGCCGCTAACCTCGGCACATACCGCGACCGTTCAGAAAAGACACGTCCTATTCGCCAACGTGTTTTGGCCATCATCGAAAGTTTTCTTAAAGGATCCGACACTCGACTTGGCTGTGCGCTTCTCCCTGTCCTTGCTGAAGCAATTAACCCTGGACAATGGATTCCCAAGGAACACCTGGAAGCGTGGCGTCAAGAATGCCTGAGTGCTTTCAAAGTAATTGAGGCAGCGGTGAAGACCCATCCCAAGTCACTAACGCTTCTGACGCAGCTTAGAGTTCTTCTGCGCAATCGAAGACTTAATCAAGACCCGACTACGGGCACCGAGTGCAACCGCATTTTGGAAACAATCCCAGACACCTTGGAACTGAGGGTCGCCAGGGCATTGACATCCTTTGCTCATACTGAATTCCCATTAGCGCGGAAAGGGCCTGTTGTTGCAGATCCAATGGAATCGGAAATGAAGTGGCTCAATTTTAATCAGGAAATTGCCGTTGACATTTCAGCGAAATTTGGGACGGCGCATGAAGTATGCGAATTTCTTCGAAGTATGTCGAAGGAATTCCAGGAAGCCGGGCAAAGTGTGAACGTAGGCGGCTTGCTCCAGCAACTGGCTCAAGTGCGTGTGGAGTGGTGTGCTCCGATTTTGAAGGAAATGGTGGAAGCCAATGATCCCGCGCTCGACCATGGCATATGGGACGCACTTCTTCGCGCCGACAAGGACGCTGCGCAGCAATATCGCGAGGCCGTGGAATATTTGCCGTTACATGGACGGTCCACGCAGGTATCCAGACTCATCAATTTTCTCGGCTTTAAGCATGCTAACATCAGCAGCCTCGCTCCGTTCGAACGTGAAGCTGTCGCACAAGCATCGAAAAGAACGGAAGAGGCCGTGATCTCGGAATTGGCATGGCTATGCGGGTTTCCTTTGATGAATGAGCCCAAGATGGCTATGGACGTCTTGAGCCAATTGCAGCGGGTTGGGGAGAAGTCGGGGGATGCGATAATGCTGGCGCTTGGCCGCATAACAGAAGCGCACGCATCGGAGGTGGAGGCGCTGAAGGTCGCGAAGTGCCTCCACAACGTGGGTGAATATTGTTTTCCAGAGAGCAGTCCCAACGAGTTCGGCTTAACAATTGTTGCGGAAAAGTTTCCCAAAGAAGTTTATGAGCATGTCCGTCGCCTGTTCGAACTTGCAGAGTCCGACGCAAAAAAACAGCGTAGGCCGCGCACCACCGAAATCCCGTCCTTGGGGCAGCTTGGCGACGTCGAATACATGGATCGTGAAATTCATGCACTCTGGGACCGAACACTCAAGACTGAGAATGGAGGTTTTTCCCGTGAATTCCGCCTTGCTTTGATTCGTTCATTAATTTGGTCCAATGCCGCCACGGCACTCGACAGGACTCGCAGTTTCGTCAAAGCCTGCAAGAACGCCGACGAAATCAAGCTCCTTGCCGAACTTGTCGGCCCTCGACCTTCGCGGTTTGTATTCGATCATCCTGATGTCGTGCGTTCAATCCTTGCGCGCGCTCAAGAATTAGCTGTATCCGACGCTGTCACCAAGACACTTATTTTTGCGGCCTGCGGAGGTGGCCGCACTTATACGGACACCGAACTTGATCCCGAGTATAAATACATCCTTGAGCAAGGCGATGCTCTAGCCAATCGCTTTCGCGATGATCCACTTTTGCAGCCTTTCTATTGTGAAATAGCGAATTGGGAGCGGCATGATCTCGAATGGCATAGACAACAGAGAAGGAGAGAAGATTAGTCGGGTTGTGGTCGCAGAAAACGATGCTTCGAATCGTTCAGGGTATCATTTCGATTCCGCCCAAACTGAACTCTCCAACGAGCCATTGGTGCCGTCCGCGTTAAGGTGGCTTGCCGCCTGATTCTTTGTCAGGTCGAGGGCGTCCTCGATTTCCTGCTGGCGCTGCACCAGTGAAGTGAGCTTTTCGGCATACTCAAACGGGGCCTCGACTTGGGGTTGCGTGTCGGTCAGGCGTTTGCGCGTGTCCGCGATGTTCTGCCCAAGGTTGGCTGCCAGGTCCTCAAGGTGTTGGATGGTGTGCTCGACAGACCGGATGGTGCCGTGGGCGGTGTCGGTGGCTTTGGCGGTGTAGGTGGTCGCGCCCTTGAGCAGAATTTCCAGGCCTTGCATGAAGTTGTCGGCCACGAGTATCTGAAATCCAGCAATGCTGCCGACCTGCCGCTCGGAACGGCTCCCGCGCATCTTTTCGGCGCGGCGAAACAACAATTCCCCGGCGATGCCCCGGTCTCGGATTTCCTGGCCTTCCAACACCGTGAGGAATTTGCCGCCGCTGGTGTCCCGACGGATGGCAATGTCCCCGCGCACGCCTTCAAAGCGTTACCCCAAGCGCAGCAGGTCGTCGGCCAAATAGCGGAACCGAGCAGCGAAGCGCTGGACGGTTGCGCCGCCGTCGCAATGATCCCCTCGCGGATGGCAATGATGGTCATCCGCTCTCAAAGCCATCTCGTTTATGCCACTTTCGGCACTTCGGCCTCGTGCTGGAGCACCAAAATCTTCCCGCTCTCCTTGGCCTTGCGGTTGGCCTCCTCGTAGACTTCGAGGGA
>Ga0326727_10003966_pt1 | contig 45878 bp, 28 predicted proteins | sample MB2enrmetagenome_FD_207643 | JGI IMG/M metagenome (GOLD analysis project Ga0326727, IMG submission 207643) | Lab enriched peat soil microbial communities from McLean, Ithaca, NY, United States - MB29MY | ecosystem: Environmental > Terrestrial > Soil > Wetlands > Peat | place: USA: New York... | reverse complement strand
GGTCCTGGTCCGGGAGTCATGCTCTACCAGCCGCCCACGCCACAGGTGGGGGTGGTGTCGCAGCTCCAGTTTGCCGGTCCGGAAGGGATGACCGTGCAATGGGACGTGACGGCCCCGGGCCGGTTCGACTCGGAACCGCTGGTGGCCCCCGCCCGCTACAACTTCCCCCAGGGCCTGATGTACCGCCTGAAGTTGGCGAACATCCCCGGCCGGGCGGGTGTCGAGCTCTATCCGTCGATCGAGCTGGCCTTCGCCGTGCCGCGGACCGAGGCCTTTCTGGCCCACAACGCCATTCCCGTCCAGTTCACGGAAGAAGATTTCGACCAGATCCTGCAGGGCAATTTCGTGACCAAGGTCATCTACCTGCCCGATCCGGAATTCCAGGAGTTGGCTTTGGCGGGGGTCGACACGCTGGTCAGCACGCGGCTGGAGCCCGGGGTCGATCCGGTCGTCGAGGCGGACCGCCGCGGGGCGATCCTGGCGATCGTCCGGCTGGGCAACAAGGACATGCAACTGCCCGCCGGCGCCATGGAGAACGGGGTCCGCGCGATGGCCTACCAGGCCGCGATGGCGGGCCAATGCCCGTGTGCGGGCGGTATGCCCGGTCCCTACGTGGCCGGCGTGACCATGCCGCAATACGGGATGCCGATGTGCGGCACGCCCATCGGATTGCCGGGCCCGCCGCACGTGCCGTTGGGGGTTCCGGCCGGTTTGCAGCGCCACGTGATCGTCAACCACACGGCGGTGTCCTTGCCCCAGCCGACGCAGCAGATCCGCATCGACGAGACGCAAGTGCCCGGCATGAGCTACCCGGTGCCGGCCAACCACGTGCGGATTGTGGAGCGGACGCATGCCGGGCTGGAGCCCCGGCCCTGCGCCCAGCGCGGGGCGGCTTGCCCGGCCGACGGCAGTGCCGATCCACCACCCGCTCCACAGCCGCCAAGTGCCGCCAGCGGCAATAACGCGGCAATGAGCAACTAAGGAAGAAACCGCGACGATGGTCCCCATGTCCCGCTGCCAGGCGACTTGGCGCCGCTTCCATGCGGGGCGAGCTGCCGGCATCATGGCGATAGCGATCCTCCTCGGCCTGAGCCCGGCCGGTACACTGCGGGCCCAGGAAGCGGCGGTTCACTACTGGCACCATGGCGTGATGCCACCGGGAGCGATTGGCAGCCGGCAGCTCCAGCGGGGAGGACCGTTGCCCGGTTTCTTCCAGCCAGTGGAGATCAAGGCCCCAGCCGGGGCCTTGATCTCGCTGGCTGCCGGTCCCGGCTTCGACGCGGGCCAGGCCGCCCCGCGCCGCGCAGGTTTCTTGATCGGCTCCGTTTATCGCCTGCGGGTGACCAATATTCCGCGGGCCGAGGGGCTGGAGGTCTTCCCGACGATCGAAGTGATCGACCGCCTGTATGCCCCCGCCGGCCAGGAACTCCGCTTCGCCATCCCCGTCGAGTTGACGCAAGAGGATCTGGAAATCGCGATCGGAGGGAGGTTCGTCACGCGGGTGATCTACTTGGAAGACCCGCAGCGCGCCCTTCCGGCCCCCAGCGGCGGCACTGGCCAGATGTGGTTCGACGTGGGCCCGAGCCGCGACCCGCTGGCGGTGGCCGACGGGTTGGGCCGCCCCGTGGCCATCCTGAGGATGGGAGGGCGGTTGCCGGATGCGGGCCCGGACCCCGGGTTCTTCTTCGGCTCGCCGCCGTGGCTGGCCTGTCCGCCGCGGCCCGTTGTGGCCGCACCAGCCAAGGCCGTCCCCGCAAAACCGCCCGCAGCCGCTCCCGCCGAGCCGCTGCCGGTCCCGCCGGGCGCGGAAGCGCTTCCTCAAGCCGTGGTGCCGGCCCCGCCGGGCGTCCCGGAGAAACCGCAGCCATGACCGGAAGGCCCTCACCCGCGGGTACCCTCTGGGTACCTCTCCCAGAGGGAGAGGGGAGAACCGGCAATCGCTGGCCCCGCGCATGGCGACTGGCGGTCATCGCCTTGGGCGTGTTGATCCTGTGCTCCTGCCGAGGGCCAGCCCTGCCGGGGCCCGCGATGGCGGGATGTCCCGCGGGCGGCGCAACGCTGCCCTCGACGGCCTATGCCGCAGCCACCCCCGACGAACCCGTGCCGGCGCGGTTGCCCGGCATGGAATTGGGCGTGCCGGTGCCCTACGCGCCGACCGGGCCGTGGCAGCCGCCGGGGATTGCCGGCCCCTGGCCCCCCGACGAGTACGTTTGCGACGGCGGCAACGCCGGACCGCCCATCCGCGTCGGCCGCCAATACGACGTCCACGGCCTGTCCGCCGAAGACGCCGTCGCGCATTTCGATACGCTGGACGGCCAGACCATCGTCGAGCCCAGCAACCGCGTCTGCATCTACAGCCCGCGGTTCGGCGCGGTCCGCCAGGTCGTGGGCGTCCAGATCGATCAACAGCGGGACCGCGCGGCGGACGTCCATCTCCCCAACCGGCTGGCCGCCCCGACGATCACCCAACAACTCGGCCTGAGCGGCCAGAAGGTGCAGCCGCTGGCCGGGCTGGGCACGCACCCCGCCGAGGCCCTGCAGATGCGCCAGGGCGACGGCGCGCTGTCGAGCCAGATCGGCCCGCACACCTTCGACAACACCTACCGCGCCTACGAGGACGTCGCGGTCATCCGGCAAGGCGTCTTCGTCGAGTCGGAGGCACCGTTCCTGGCCAAGGGCGTGCAGGCCGCCGTCGCCTGGAGCCACGACCAGGCGGTGCAAATCCTCTTGGACCACCGCGCCGCCAACGTCGAGGCGAGCACGCGGAAGCTCCAGGAAACCTACGCGATCGGCTCGCTGCCGGCCCCGCGGCTGCGGCTGGTGAAGGTCGCCTCAACGCCCTTCGCCGAACCGGGCGACCAGGTCGACTTCACGCTCCGCTTCGACAACGTCGGCAACCAGCCGATCGGCAACGTGACCATCCTGGACAGCCTGAGCGGCCGGCTGGAGTACGTGGCCGGCAGCGCCCAGTGCAGCCGCAAGGCCCAGTTCGCGGCGCGGCCCAACGAGCAGGACTCGGTGGTGGTCCGCTGCGACGTGACCGATCCGCTGCCGCCCGGCGCCGGCGGCGTGCTGCGCTTCTCCTGCCGCGTGCGGTAGAATGTGATTATGTGCGAACACTGGCTTGCCGCGCGGACCCGCGCCTTCGACGCCTCCGGCATCCGCAAGGTCTTCGACTTGGGCGCGAAGCTCCGCGACCCGATCAACCTCTCGATCGGGCAACCCGACTTCGACGCCCCCGAAGCGGTCCGCCGGGCGGCCGTCGAGGCCATCCAGAGCCGCAAGAACGGCTACGCCCTCTCGCAAGGCATGCCCGTGCTCCGCGACCGCCTGCAGGCCGAGATCGACCGCCAATACGGCCACGCCGACCGGGAGGTCTTCGTCACCTCCGGCACCAGCGGCGGCATCATGCTGGCGATGCTCGTGCTCCTGAATCCGGGCGACGAGGCGATCGTTTTCGATCCCTACTTCGTGATGTACGACGCCTTGGCCGCGGTGGCCGGCGCCCGGCCCGTCTACGTCGACACCTATCCCGACTTCCGCATCGACCCGGATCGCTTACGGGCGGCGATCACGCCGCGGACGAAGATGATCGTGCTCAATAGCCCCACCAACCCGACCGGCGCGGTAGCCACGGAGGCGGAGGTGCGCATGGTCGCCGAGCTGGCCGCTGAGCGGGACGTGCTGCTGTTGAGCGATGAGATCTACAGCCGCTTTTGCTACGACCGGCCTTTCGTCTCGCCGGCCCGCTTCAACCCGCGGACGCTGGTGGTCGACGGCTTCAGCAAGACCTACGGGGTGCCGGGCTGGCGGCTGGGGTTTGCGCACGGGCCGGCGGCGGTGATCCGCGAGATGATCAAGCTGCAGCAATACAGCTTCGTCTGCGCGCCGCACCCGCTGCAATGGGCCGGGGCCGCCGCCCTGGACGTGGACCCTGCGCCGCACATTGCCGATTATCACCGCAAGCGGGACCGGATCGTCGCCGGCCTCCGCGAGCACTACGAGCTGGTCGTGCCCGCCGGGGCCTTCTACCTCTTCCCCCGGCTGCCCTGGGGCAGCGGCATGGAGTTCGTCGCCCGCGCGATCGAGCAGTACCAGTTGTTGGTGATTCCCGGCAGCGTCTTCAGCCGCCGCGACACCCACTTCCGCATCTCCTACGCGGCCAGCGACGCCGGAATCGAGCGGGGCATCGAGGCCCTGGTCAAACTGGCCGCGGAGCGGGGAGAGGGGAGGGATTGGGGATTGGGGATTTGAGATTGGCGATCCGTTCCTTATGAAGCCCTTGTCGTCCCGCCTCGCAACGAGTTGATTTGGGCGGCACGCCCTGAGGAACAAAGGGCGTGGCCGGGCGCAAATCACGCCGGGTGTCCTTTGGGTGCCCGCCAGCGACGCGCCACCACCGGCGGATTTCTTGGCCCTCCGTGTAACGCCGGGCGATTTCGGTTGTGTATTAGGGTAGGATACAACCGTGACGCTCACCCCTCCCACCCGCGCCAGCTTGCTCCTGCGCCTGCGTGACCGGCAAGATCACGAGGCGTGGATCGAGTTCGTAACTCTTTACGAGCCTGTGACTTATCGACTGCTGCGTCGAAACGGCTTGCAGGATGCCGACGCCCGAGAGGTCATGCAAGAGCTGTTTCTGGCAGTCAGCCGCAGCATTGACCGCTGGGACCCGGCGAAGGAGCGCGGGTCGTTTCGGGGCTGGCTGCGGCGAGTCGCTCGCAATCTGGTCATCAACTGGTTGAAGCATCGCGGGCGGCGCGTCATTGCGGCCGGCGGCTCGGACCTGCAGGCGATGCTCGACATGCTCCCCGCCGCCGAGGGGCCCCAGAGCACCGAGTTCGATCAAGAGCTGCGTCGGGTGGTGTTTCAGCGGGCGGCCGAACAAGTGCGGGGCGAAGTCCAGCCGGCGACCTGGCAAGCGTTTTGGGAGACCGCCGTCGTCGGAACTTCTCCCGCGGAGACGGCCAAGAAGCTGAGCATGGCGGTGGGGGCGATCCGGGTCGCCAAATGTCGTGTCCTGGCCCGGCTGCAAGCCACCGTGAATGAAATGGAGAGAGCAACATGAACACCCGCTGTTCGATCGCGCTGCTGGAATCGGCGTTGGCGGGGGGCTTGCCGGCGAATGACGAAGCGGCCCTAAACCGGCACCTGGAAGAGTGCGAAGAATGCGGCGCCGCGCTGGAACGAATGGCGGGCGGGTCGGCCTGGTGTGCGGAAGCTGCCTCGCTGCTCACTCGGGATGAGCTGGATGCGGCCCTGCCCGGGTACCCGGGCACCATGCGAGACCACGCTGCCGCGTGGTGCCCGGTCGCGGGTGGCGACGAATGGTCGGAGGTCGATTTCACGGTCGAGCACTTGGAGCCTTCGGACGAGCCGAACGTGCTGGGTCGATTGGGCGGTTACGACGTGCTGGAAATCATCGGACACGGCGGCATGGGGGTCGTGCTGAAGGCGTTCGATCGCGAGTTGAAGCGGTACGTGGCGATCAAGGTGTTGGCGCCGCATCTGGCGCAAAGTTCGCTGGCGAAGAAGCGGTTTGCGCGTGAAGCCCAGGCTGCCGCGGCCGTCGTCCACCCCCACGTGCTGGCGATTCACCAGGTGCAGCCGGGCGGGCGGTTGCCGTTCCTGGTCATGCCGCTGGTGGCCGGGGAGTCGCTGGCCCAGCGGCTCGCGGCCCAAGGCCGCTTGGAACTCAAGGAAACGCTCCGCATCGGCATGCAGGCCGCGGCCGGGCTGGCGGCGGCCCACGAGCAGGGGCTGGTACACCGCGACGTGAAGCCCGCCAACATCCTGCTGGAAAAGGGAGTCGAGCGCGCCGTGCTGACCGACTTCGGCCTGGCCCGCGCAGCCGACGACGTCACGCTCACCCGTTGGGGGATCATCGCCGGGACGCCGCAGTACATGTCGCCCGAGCAGGCGCGGGGCGAGCCGTTGGACGGCCGTTCCGATCTCTTCAGCCTGGGTTGCGTGTTGTACGAGATGGCCACCGGCGTTTCGCCGTTCCGCACCGACTCGGTGATGGCCACCATGCGGCGCTTGGTCGATGACTCGCCGCGGGCCATGGCTTCGCTCAATCCCGAGCTGCCGCCGTGGTTCATCGCCATTGTCGACCGTCTGCTGGAGAAGGACCCGTCGCGGCGATTCGGCTCGGCCAAGGAAGTCAGCGAATTGCTCGAAGGCTGCCTGGCTCACGTGCAGCAGCCCAACAGCGTGCCTTTGCCGGCGGCACTTCCCAAGCCGGCCCCTCGTCGTGCCTGGCGGCCGCCCGTTATTCGCTTCAAAGGAGTCCTTGCCGTGATCGCCGCCTTGGGAGCCGGCCTGCTGGGAGTCTTTCTGCTACCTACCGCGCCGCCGGACATGTCCGGCGAGTGGTCGGGCGAGGACTGGGGCCAGGTGGTCTTGAAAAAGACCAGCGACGCGGAATACACGGGCACCTACAGCGACACGGCCGGCAAGCAGCCGGGCAAGATTCAACTGCGGTGGTCGCGGGTCGAGCGGCGCTTCAACGGCACCTGGCGCGAAGGGGAAGATCGCTTCGGCGAACTCTCCGTGCGCCTCCTTGGCGACGAGATTCGCGGCGCGCTGACCACGGATCCCAAGTCCAAGATCAACCCTGCCACGCCCCGTTTGGCGGATCTGACGTGGACCAGAGCCAAGGCCGCAGTGACGACGGCCGCCAGGTCCGACGCTGCCTGGGGCGATTGGAACGTCAGTTGGAGCGTGCGCCTGCGCGCTGCTAAAACCAATTGGACCTCGGAGCAACTGCCGGAATTCACCATCGATCTGCGCAAGCGGGAAAACGCTGAGCCGGATGCCGTGCAGCAGACCTTGCACAACTGGCTGCTGGACGTGGACGGGCGGCGATTCCGGCTCTGCATCTCCAGCACGTCAGAGGAACACACGAAGACATTCGAACCCGGAACAGCGCGGGAGGGCTTCATCACGTTCCACTTTCACCGTGATGAGACCGGCCTGCACATCCGAACCGGTAAGGACGGCACCTGGATCAATTCCTACGCGCTGCAGCCCGTGGAAAAAGATGGCCAAGTGTTGAGCCAATCGAAGCCCGGAGAGCACTTGCAGTGGAGCCCGGGCAAACATGTCGTGCGGATCGCCTTTCCCGTCCCGCCGCCCGGAGGATCGAAACAGGACTTGGCTTCCAGCAACCCGGTGGAGATACAGGTCCAAGCAAAGCCCAAGCCGACTTTCGGTCCGGCAATCGAGAAGGTGACCGTCACCGGAAACAAAGTGGTCATCGAAGGGAAGGCCCCCGCACATGCGTGGATTCACTTCTATGCCGGTGACAATCGCAACAACGGCTGGGGCAATGGGTTTCTGAAAGCGACGCGTTTTACAACCTCGCTGGAAATGGGCCCGCAGGGGTTGAGCTGCCGCGTCGAGCCGGAATACTGCAAACCGAGTCGCTCACTCACCCTCGACGGCGTGAAACAAATCGGCACCACGGCGTTGTCGGAAGGCCAACTCATCTTCCGCGCCGGCCAACCGCAGATTGGTCCTGACGGCACTTCCAGCGTGACTATTGGCCAGTGGACGGCAAGGTCAGGCGAGACAACTCCCATCCGTGTGGCCGTGTCGCCCCCCCGCCAGTCCGCGACGGGGACAGTGCCCGAGGCAGTGGAAAAGGCCGTCAAGACGATCTCGACCTGTGCGGAAGGCGATCCGCGCGTGGCCGAGGCGATGGAATCGCTCTTACAACTGAACCCGGCGGACGTCGTGGGGAACCTTTGCAAGTTCCTCGATTCCCAGGAGGCCACGGTCCGCCGTGCGGCCATCTACATCCTCTGGCAAGTGAAGTTCGCTTCCATCGCGCCGGCCGTCCCGCGGCTGCTCGGGCTTTGCGCACACCAGGAAGACCTTACGCGGGGGATGGCGGCGCTGGCTCTCGGTGGAAATCGCGTACCCGGCAGCATTGGCGCCTTGGAGAAGATGACCAGCGACGACCCCAGCGGATACGCCCGGCGTTGTGCAGCCATCGCCCTGGGGTTCTTGGGTGATCCGGCCGCGACCGGCGTACTGGAAAAGGCCCTCAAGGACCCCGAGACCTTGGTCCGCACGAATGCGCAGGCCGCGCTGAAAATGCTCCGGCAGGCGGCGGCCGAAAAAGCCCCGTCACCAGCGACATTCGGCCCGGTGATCGAGCGGACGCTTGGTCCGGGTGGCCAACACAACATCTGCCTCGATTTGGAGACAGGCAGGCTGCACGATCCGCCCGATCCGAAAGAGGCGAACCCGCTCAACCCGGCGGAATTGCGGGCGTGGGCGGCGAAAGAGGGAATTGACCTGCTGTTCAAGGAATTCTTGGTGGGATTCGACATGGCCGTCTTTCCCATGCCCAACAATCGAATGTGGGACAACCTGCCGCCGGCCGACGTGCTCAAGGTCATGGAACAAGCGACCGGGGCCACGCCGGCAGTTATCACGGCTGGCAAGGAACTGCGTGTGACCGTCTGGTTCAAGACCCGCAAGGGCACGCTCGGCGTGCTTCAATTCCTCGGCTATACTGATCTTCCACCGAGCGGACCCCGCGGCGCGAAGATCCGCTACAAACTGGTGGTGCCCGGCGCATCGGCACCCGCGGAAAAGCCCAAGGCGACGTTCGGCCCGGTGTTCGACCGGGTCCTGCCCTTCGGCGCGATATGCTATATGCCCTGGCTCCAATTCCGTAGCGGGAACATCCTCACAGTCGGCGACGGGACGGACAAGACGGAGCAGCAGTACGACGAGGAGATGAATCGCGCCGAAGCGGTGGGGGGCGTGGATGCCGAGGCCGAGGGCTCGAAAGAGGGGTTCCAGTTTCTCGGCAAGGGGTGCCTGTTCACCCAAGCGCCCCGGTCCGACTGGGAGAAGCTGACGGCGGAAGAGGCCGTGAAGCAATTGCAGAACGCGATGTGGATCAAGGGCGTCCTCGAACCCAACAAGAAAGACCTGCCGCAGACGTGGCTCTTCAAGACTTCGCGCGGCGAGATGGGCATCCTCGAACTGCTCGACATCGTTCCCGACGAGCGCGGCGCCCGCCACGACGGGGAGAAAGGCTACGGCGTGAAGCTGCGCTACAAGCTGGTGCAGGGTGGCGAGACGAAGACCGCCGCCGCGCAGCCCGCAGACCGTGCCGGCGAGCCGCCTGCGAAGGCCCCATCGACGCCGCAATCGGCCGCCACTCCCGCCTTGCTCGCCCAGCTACCGCAACTGCGGTTCCTCGCCTGGAGGGATGAATGGGTAAGCCAAAAGCCGCACGGCGCCTTCCACGCCGACGGCTCCCTGGTGACCGATCTCTCGGAAATGCGATTGCTGCGCAATAACGAGCCGGTCGGCCCCCGCGACTTCCAGAATTACTCGGACGCCCGCCATCCGCGTTTCCTGCACTTCTGGTTTTCGCATCCGCTCTGCGACGAACACAGTATGGGCGAAGTCACGAGCGACGGCGGCGCGGAGCAGTCGCCTCCGCCCGGAGGAGAGATCGCCTATACCTTTACCGCGCGCGTACTGGCACCCGTACTGGGAAACGACGACCAAGATTGGGTGGGACGTGAAGCAAAGACTGGCACTGAGGACCATTGCGGCTGGCTGGTAAGCACCGTAGCCAATTCTACGAAGATGCATCCCGCCACGGTGCGCCTGCGCTACACACTCGGCCCTTGGGAAGACGAGCGGCAGTTTCCGCCCGACAAGGACGGACTTTTCGACCTGGGCCACGGCAGCACTTTCGACGGTGCCGGAGAGGCTCGCAACGTTACCCTAAGGCTCCCCGGCCCGTTTGCGTTCTGCAAGATCGCGCGAGACAAGAACCGGGACGCTTCGCGGCAGGTTGGCGTTTGGGCGGTCACCACGGACGGTCGCGAGTTGAGTCCGTATTTCTCGGAGTTCGTGGGCAACCCCCAAGCCGACAGCGTCCCGCAACCATGGCGGCTATACTTCCGCGTGCCGCTGTCAAAGATCGCGCACTTCCGAATCGCCACGCGGCCGGTCAGAACGGTGGAATTCCAGAACGTTGCCACGCAGCCGAAGCCTGCTGCTTCCGCCGCCGAGCAGAAGCAATCGCCTGCGAAAGCCCCGGCGGCCGGCCAGCCGCCTTCCTCACCGAATGCGCCGCAAGGGCCGCTCGCCGTCAAGATCCGGCAGGCCCTGAAGAGTTCGGCGCACATCAAATTCGTCGATGTTCCCGCCGCCGACCTCGTCCAGTATCTCGCGGACTGCCACAAGATTCCATTTCATGTGTCCGGGAAGCTCGAAGGGACGCCAATGACGCTCGATGTGAAGGGTGTGACGCTCGCCGCCGGCCTTCAGGCGATCGAGGACAAGTACCCGTCGCTACAGTTCGTCGTCCGCGACGACGGCCTCTTGTTGACCGAGCGGGAGGTCGCCAAACGGCAGGGTTACTATCCGGCCGTGGAATTCGCCAAGTCCGGCGACGGCCCCGGCCGGACAAACCAGCCGGGCACGAAGTCCAGGCCGAGCCAATAGAACTTGCCGGCGCCCGGGTTCCACGCGGCGTTGGCCAGCGCGCCGTCGGGCTTGGCCGACAGTTTCACCTGCCCAGATCCATGGCGTCACCGCTCAGGAACGCCTTTCCACGATCCACACATTCCGGAAGAACGCCGGGAAGCCGTGCTCCTGGAGGTAGATGCCGCCGGGCTGCGGGCTCTCCGGGATGCCGGAGGGCGTGGAGTGCTTGATCTCCACGTCGTCCAGGATCACGACGCCGTTGAATTTGACCGTCGTGCGGCCCAGCTTGGTCTTCTTGCCCGCGGCGTCATAGCGGGCGGCCGTGAAGTCGATGTCGTAGGTCTGCCAGGCCAGGGGCGGATAGCACATGTTGATCTTGGGCGTGATCTGCGCGTAGAGCACGCCGCAGTCGTGCTGCCGCTCCACGATGCCGAACGAATCCAGGATCTGGATCTCGTAGCGCTCCTGGAGAAACACGCCGCTGTTGGGCCGCACCCAGATGGTCCGCGTCTGCGGCACGTAGGAGATCATGAATTCCACGTGCAGCGTGAAATCCTGGAACTTCCGCCGGGTGGTGGCGCCGCCGATGAGCCACTTCTGCGGCGTGAGCTTGGCGCCGGGCCGCCACTCGTCCACGTTGCTGCCGTCGAAGAGCACGAGCGCCCCGGCCGGCGGCTTGGCTCCCAGCGTCGGACTGCGGCGGTTGACCCGCGCCAGCTCGAACTTCACGCCGGCGTCGGTTTGGCCGGCCAGCGTGCGGCCGTCGCAAACCGCCTTGTAGACCTGGTCGATGACCACCTTATTCCCCACAAGCTTGGCGTCTTCGGGCGTCGAGTCGTCGGTGCTGGGGGCCTTCTGGATGATCGTTTTGCCGTCCCAGCCGTCGCCGGGCAGGCCGCCGGCGTAGAACATCGTGCGAAAGACCCCGTCGCCCAGCGCGCGGACCTGCGCGCCCAGCCGCGCCTTGCCGCCGCCGGGCTGTGAAACCGTGCCTGAATACTCACCCTGGAACTGGAAGTCGGCGTCCACGTGCTCGGGGTTGGTGTACAGCTTCAAGGCCGGCTCCTTGGCCACCGCGGCGGCCCATGCCCCGACGCCGAATCCGACGGCCATGACACACATGGTCGCAACCCGCACGCTCCGCTTCGAGACTTTCTGCTGCTGGCTCATCTTACCCGTCCTTCCTGGCATTTTGCCACTAGGTCTCAAAATCCGAAACGCGAAATCCCAAATCTCAAACAAATCCAAAATACGAAATCAAAATGCTCGAAACGAACTATAACAGGAGGCCCCAGAGCAAACGGAGAAAGGCGGTCTTCTTCCTCTGCCGTCTCTGTTGCCTCCTGTTTTTTTCTACGGTTCTGCCGGGCCGCGGATTATGGAACTGCCGAAGGTGGTCAGGATGATCTGGTCGGGGTGCGCCGGGTCAAAGGCCACCCGCTGGATGTTGCGAAACGGCAGGCTGGCAAACGGGGTCCAGGTGGCGCCGTCGTCCCGGCTCAGGTAAAGGCCCGCCTCCGGGGCGTCTTCCGTCAGGGTCATGTAGACCCAGCCGGGATGGCGGGGGTGATAGAACGCGCCGAAGTGCTCGCGGCCCTTCTGGGCCAGCAGCGTCCAGGTCTGGCCGCCGTCCGTGGTGCGGAAAAGGCCGGCGTCCTGCGGGCGTCCGCGAATGCCGGCCACCGAGAGCAGGATGGTATTCGCGTCGCCGGGCTTGACGGTGAAATCCTTGGGCCAGCGGAGCTCCAGCGACCCGGTAATCTTCGTCCAGCTTGCCGCGGCGTCGGTCGAGCGATACAGCCCCACGCCGTCGGTGGTGTATCCTTTCCCGATCATCATGCCGGTGATCAGCACCAGCAGCGTGCCGTCCTCGCACCGCTCTAGCTTGCAGCAGCGCATGTTCTTTGGATGGCCGAGGCCGTTGCTGGCCGGGGCCCAGGTCTTGCCGCCGTCGCCGGACTTGTACACGCCCTTCTCGAAGAGCGAGGCGTAGAGCACGCGGCGGTCCGGCGGGCTGGTCGGGTCGAGCACAACGGAGAGACACGGCGCCTCAGGCAACGCCAGTTTCTTCCAGGAGATGCCGAAATCGTCGCTCACGGCCACCCCGCCGCGCATGACCGTGCGGTGGTTGCCGCCGATGGCGTTGTTGTTGGGGATGTCGTGCTGGTCCGACATAGCGCCCCAGATGCGGCCGGGCACGGCCGGGTCGAAGGCCAGCTCGTAGACCGTGTTGTGCCAGGGCAGCGAAAGGGCCTGCCAGATCCAGGTCTGGCCGGCGTCGAGGCTGCGAGCAAAACCGATGTCGGTGTAGCAGATGTAATGCCGGCGGGGCTGGTGCGGGTCGATGTAGTAGTTCCAGGTGGTGGTGACGACCATGCCGTTGCAGGCCCAGGCCTGGCCGCCGGCGTCGCCCTGGCTGGCCGGGCCCGTCGTGCAGCTCCGCCAGCTCTTGCCGCCGTCGTCGGTCCGCAAGAGCCAGGGGCTGGTACACATGGCCAGCACGTCCGGGTCGCCGCCGCTCAGGACCATGCTCCGCGGCGGGGCTTGCTCACGCTGCCCCCATTTCCGCGTGACGTAGTCGTCCGCCACGTTGTACAGCTTATTCTTCTTGTCCGCGAAGCGGGGATCGGAGAAGAGCACGGCCGCCCAGGTCTTGCCGCCGTCGTCGCTGCGGTAGACCGTCGAGTGGTTCGGGGGGTGGTAGCTCGTGCCGGTGCAGTAGACGTAGACGCGCAAGGAGTCCTTGTCGCTTGTGGCAATGAAGCGATACTGCGGGATGTCGCCCTGGGCAAACGGGCTGCTGCGGTGGGTTTCGACATTCAGCCCGCCGTGCATGCAGCTTTGCCAGGTGCCACCGCCGTCCTCGGACGCATAGACGCCGCCCACCAGCCGGCCTTCGGCCAGCGAGCATTCGACCGTGGCATACAGCCGCCGGACATCGCCCTTCACCCCGCCGGAAAAGCTCGTGATGGTCCCCTTGGGCAGGCCGGAGCCGTAAGGGGCGTAACCCTTGGCCCGGTTCGTCCCCTCCTTGAGGAGATCTGGGCTCCGGAAAATGCCGTCACTGGTGGCGATCACGATGTATGCCCGCTGTGCAAGATCGTGGCCGCGCGAGAGCAACGTCGCGCCCACGATCTTTCCTTTCACCCCGTCGAGGTGCTCGGGAGGAAAAAAGGGGGTAGGCGGCGACGCTACGTTCTCCGTGCTCAGGATGAGATAGGCCGGTCCGCCAACGCCCAGCAGCAGGGAATCCGGCCCGGTGGCGAGCACCGACAGGAAGTCGATCGGGCCGGTCCATGGCGCCTTGCCCCTCAGCACCGGCTGCCAGGTCACGCCCGCATCCTCGCTCATCCGCAGCTCGTTGTTCCCACTGACCGCGTAGATGCGGTTGGCGAGCGTCGGATGGTAGGCGGGCCAACAGCGGGTGTTGCCGCCGAGCTGCTTGTGGTGGATCATCCGCCAGGTGCGGCCGCCGTCGTGGGTAACGTAGGCCCCGCTCATGTCGCAGTTGACCATCATATGCTGCGGGTCCACGGGCGAGACGGCCATCGCGAACATGCCGCCCATGCCCCCAAGGCCCGCGGGCTGCCAGACCTCCTCCGCCCTTGCGGCGGAGAGGGCGAGAATTGTCACACAGACGCCGAGAAGAGGCGAAATCCCAAATCGCAAATGCCAAAGCTCAAACAAACCCAAAATCCCAAATCCAAAGGTCCCGGAGCGGCGTGGCCGACGCAATGCCGCCGTATTCGTCAATACTGCCGTCTTCGTCCGTGTTTTTGTCATTGGCATTTGGCTTTTCGAACTTGTTTGGGATTTGGTGCTTGTGATTTGGGTTTTCCTGTTTGGTGGGTCTCGTAGAACTCGACCCGCCCTACTACTACTCGGTCCCCTGGGGCTTACGCCCCAGGCTCTTGTTACTCCGCCAATTGCAATTCGATGGATTTCATGAGCGGCTTGGCGCCGCAGTGGATGGTATAGGTCTCGGCGGCCGCGCGGGCGACGTACACGTGCCGCTTCGCCGTGCCGCCCTCTTCCCACACGTACGTGATCCGCACCGGCCGGAAACCGCCGTGCGGCAACCGGTAGTCGGCGTCGATGCGGTGATTGAAAATGACCGTCGCGTTCCAGCCGGTCGTGCCGGCCCAGCGGACCACGGCCGAGCGGGTGCCGGCAGGGACGTCCTGCACTTCCACGTAGTCGCCAGAGAAAACCGTCGGGCCCGCACAGCGGCTGACCTTCTTGAACGTCTTTCCGCCGTCCAGCGACACGGCCACGTCCCAGCCGCCGCGGGCATCGCGGGCCCGGTAGTGGGTCGAGATGGTCAGTCGCGTCATGTCGCCGGGCGTCTGGATCGTGTAGGAAATCTCGCCGCCGGGCTTCGTCGGGTCGATCATCAAGAGGCCCGCCGGCTGGATGTTCCGCGTGGTCGGGTGGAAGTCGGTGTAGACCAGTTGCCGGCCCTTGCTGGCCAAATCGGCCGCGCCCTCGATGGTCACACAGCCTTCCGGCGGACCGGCCGAGAAGCTGATGGTGTTGTCGCCCGCGGCCAGTGCGGGCAGCGGCCGTTGCGAGTGTTGGATGTCGTGGTGGAAACCGAGCGCGGTGACTTCCGTGCCCGCGCCTTCCAGCACCAGCCGCAGGCGGTAGTCGTAGCGGCGGAGGATCAGCTTGCCCAGCGCAATCTTCTGCTTGCCCGATTGGTCGATCCGCGGCAATTCCCGCCAATCGAGGCCGTTGTTGTCGCTCAGGAAGACGCCGATCCGGCCGCCGGCCACGGTGGCCTGAAGCTTCACGTCGCCATCGAGGTACACGTAGCTGGAGGGGTTGCGGATTTCCAGGATGGCCAGGCGGCGGGCGTCGGCCGCGCGGAGTTTTCCGCCGGCCGCTTGCAGGTTCTCGAACCGCCACGCGCTCTGCTCCAGGCCGGAATCCAGCGGCACCTCGTAGTCGATTGTGCCGTTGCCGATCCGCCCGGGGGCCAGGTCGCCGAACTTGGGGCAATAGGCCATGAAGTCTTGGCCGATCTTGCCAGTGAGTGCCCCGGGTTGGCCGGCCGTGCCGTCCATGTTCGCGTACAGGCCGCGGTTGAACCAGTTGCGCACCAGCCGCTCGCCCGGCCGGAGCTGCACGTTCACCTTGTAGCCCAGCGAATAGCCCGCCTCGTAGGGAAAGCACGTGCTGCCGTCGTATTCCTGCATGGTGGAATACCAGCCGTGGGTGTGCGCCGGGAGCCAGCCGTCCCAGCCGTAGAGCGGGCAATCGGTCAGGAGCTGCGGGCCGCCCCGCCAACCCGTCCAGCCGTTGGCCGCGTGAAACGCCCGCAGCTTGGCGTCGTTGCCCGTGGGTTTGGCCCCGCCGCCGTGCTGCACAAGAAACTCCGGGTGCGCGGCGTACCATTCTTTGACGGCGGTCATGATCTCGGCGATCGAGGCGATCTTGCCGTTGGGCACCGCGTAGTTGCTCAGGGCCCGCGAGAAGCGGCCGTTGACTGCGCTGGCCGGCCGGTCTTTCAGCACGAAGAAGTTCACCAGCGAGGCGTCCAGCAAGTGCCACTGGCCGTCCCACTCGATCTCCGGCACGACGTGGGCGCCGATCGTAGTGATCCGGGCCTTCAGACCGATGTACCGCGCCAGGCTGGCCATCTCGCAGGCCGCCACGCCGCAATAGGAATAGCCGTAGACGTTGAACATCTTCAGCACGTCGTACACGTCGCCCTCGTGGTGCAGGAACTCCTTGGGCGGCGTGTCCTGGTACTGGTGGGCGACGACCGATTCCCAGATCGCCAGCGCCTTGTCGCAGTCGCTCATCCCGGGTTTCACATACGACGCCTTCCAAGCCTCCAGGCTGGAAACGTCGCGGACCTTGTCGGAGAGCACCTTTACGTTGGCCACGACGCCCACGGCCGGGTCCGCCGCCCGAGCGGAGGCAGCCGTAAGTAGCGCCGCGGCTGAGAGGAAGGCGACGCAGGCCCAAATCCCAAATCGCAAATCACAAAGCCCAAACAAATTCAAAAGGCCAAATCCAAATGTTCTAAACGAAGGCGCTCGGGTTTCCGCCGGAAGCGATAACGCCACCACCTTGGTTGCCAATGTTTCCGTCATTGGTGTTTGGTCCTTCGAATTTGTTTGGGATTTGCCGCCTGGAATTTGCTATTTGGAATCTGGGATTTCGTGGCTCACTTCCCCGCCGGTGTGTGCTTCGGCAGATACTGCGTGATGTCGGAGCGGTCCTTGGCGTCCGGCAGGGCGATCTTCAGATCGAACGGCTCGAAGCGGACCGAGTCCAGCACCTGCACCTCGCTCACCGAGAGGAACCGCGCCGGTGTGATGTCGAAGCGGACGTAGCGGGCCTGGACCGGCGCGGCCGCCACCAGCAGATAGTTGGGACCGCACAGCGTCTCTTCGTCGGGCCATGCGTAGTTCGCCGGCAGGTCCTTCCAGCGGAGGCGAAAATCGAAAAAGCCCTGGCTGGTGTATTGCTTCCCGTCCGTGGAAGTGAGCACCTCGACCTTGTCCTTGACCTCGCCGCGGAGGGCGTCCCAGAACGGCCAGCCGCCCGTCTGGATGCGGAACGCCGCACACCGCTCGACCTTGCCCAGATCGACCGTGACCACGGGCTTATCGCCCTGTTGCCAGAGCGCGCCGAACTGGTAGGCCGTGCCGCCGACGTAGGGCGAGCCCACCACGCCGTCGGTCAGGATCTTGCCCTGCGGATCGCCGGCGCCCCAATTGGTGCGGGAGGGCACGGTGCAGGTGTAGGGCTTGCCTTCCGCCAGATTCTTGCCGTAGGTGGCCCAGCGGTCGCGGAACTTCTCACCGCCAACATCCTTGCCGTCGGAGTAGCCGTATTTCGTGTCGCCAACCGGGCCCTTGAGGTTCACCGCCAGTGAATCCACGATGGGGTGATCGGCGCCGCCCACGTTGATCGTATAAGTACACGGCAGCTTCTCGACAAGCTGCGTGTGACCGCGGGCCACGAGCGAGCCGTCGGCCTGCCGCTCCTTCCACGCGAAGGTCACGTCAGGGGGCTGCCAGGCCACGTCCGCCGGCTGGTAATTGGCCTCCATCCGCACCGCGTACAGGCTGCACGCATCGGGCCCGGCGTTGTAGGCGTTCCAAAGATACTTCACCAGCACGGAGCGGGAGCCGGCCGGGATGCCTTCGATCTTCTCATAGTGGATCACGTCCCAGGGGGGCATGGTGTCGGTGAGCGTGTAGCTGCGGGTCCAGGTCTTGCCATTGTCGAAGGAGTGCAGGAAGTCGATGTGCGCATGCAAGCCGCGGTTGTAGAGCCGCCCGCCGTAAGTCACACGGGTAATGTCCTTCGGGCAGTCCAGCTTGAATACCACGTAGGCCTCTTCGCCCGCTTTCTCGGCGAACATGGTGCCCATGTAGCCGGGATGCTTTGCGGCCGTCTTGACGTTCTTCGTTTCCACCACATAGGGCTTGTAATGATCCGCCTGCAGGTCCGGCCAGAGGACCGTGGACTCGGTCTGCTCGCCGGCCTCGATATAAACGGTGTTCTTGCCAAGCCGCAACTGCGGCTGCGTCTTGCTGTTGAGCATGGTGCCGGTCACGAAGCTGATCATTTCCAAGCGCGAGTCGGCCACGGCGGTCTTGCTCAGCAACCCCACTTTCACGAGGACCTCGTAGGCCCCGTTGACCTGGCCCTCCAGCGAAAGTACGGTCACGTAGCCGCCGTTGATCCCTGGCAGCAACTCGACGCCGTTCCTGGGGCGGGCGTCCGTGCTCTTCCAAACTTCGTTCCAACTGAGGCCGTTGGTCGTACTGACCGAGACGGCCGTAACGTCGTCTTTCGTCGCGCGGCGCATGATAGTGCTGATCAGCATGCTGGCGATTACGTTGGCCCCCTCGATCTTGAAGATCACGCATCCGGGCTTACCGGCCTGGCTGGGCACGACGCCGCCGGGTTCCGCCTGCACGCCGCTCATGCTGTAGGCGTTGGCCGCGAGGCCCTCGGCCGTCAAGGGCGGCGCCCAGACACGGACGCCGTTGCCGCGGATGCGGTAGCGCGGGTTCGCGGCCTCCGGGTCCTTGCCTTCGTTCGGCACGTAACAGGCCGGATTGCTCTTGAACTCCTGCGGGCCGCCCTCCCCGGGTTTGCCCTTGGCCTCCGGCCCGGCGTCCAGGCGGTGGTAGTAACGCGTGTAGACCTCGCCGTCCCGCAGGTTGAGGATATAGCGATGGCCCAGGTCCCAGTTGTTCAGATAGGTGCGGTACTTCAGGCCGTTGGGGTTGAAGCAGCGGTACTCGTCCATCATGGACCGGGCCGTGTCGGCCCCCGTCAGGAAGCCGTTGGGGCTAGTGGCGTTCAGGCAGTGGTAGCGGGCGATATGGCCCGGCTCGCTCTTGCCGCCGCTGGCCTCGCAAGCCCCGGTGGCGCCGATGTCACGGACGCCTGCCACCGTCTTGCCGTCGCAGAGCGTGTAGATGGCCGAGAGGGAGCTATCGTACATGTGGTACCGGCCGTCATAGAACACTTCCGGCACGGTGTGCATGCTGATGTCCCAGAACTTGACGTCCAGTCCCATCGCGCCCCAGATGCCGCAGTTCACCCCGGCGACCGTGCTGCACATCGTGTAGCCGTAGTCGTTGAACTGCCGGATCGGGTCGGTCAGCTCCAGGCCGTGCAGCACCATGGGGGCGGTCTGGCGGCGGGCGATGTGGTTCCAGTACCAGATGGCCCAGCACTTGTCCTTCGTCTCCGGCCAGTTGGCGGTGATGCTGTGGATCATGCTGCCGATGTCGGAATAATCCGGGTTGGCATCGGTGACGACCTTGATGTTGCAGACCTCTGCCCGGGCCCACGCGCTCAGGCCCAAGGCCGCGGCGGCAAACCAGAGGAAGGCTCGCGGGAGGCAAGCCCCCGGCCGGCACGGTGCAGAGCTGGATGCGGACATGGCATTTCTCCTGGTTGGCAACCGGCACGGCCGCAGGGCAGCACGCAGCGGGGGATTGGCCCGCAGCAGACGCTCATCGGGACAGTTGGCGGGATACTCGCGGGCAGGGCGGCCTTTCTCGGCCTTCGTGGCAATACTGCCCGATTGTCGCACCCGCGCCGAGGGTTGTCAAGAAGCATGTGCCACGGCAGGGGCAGGCGGGGCGGCTCGCTTGAAAAGCGGGTTTGCGGAGGGTAGCATGTTGCTATCATTCCACCACTCTCCCACCGGAAAGGACCCGCCATGACGCCGCTCCCAAGGACCGCGTTTCCGCCGGCAACGGCCCGCCGCGCACGTGTCGCGGCCACGATGACGTTCGCTTGCGCTTTGGCCTTGTGGTGCCTCGTAGCCACACAGGCCGGGGCGGCCGAGCTCAAGCTGCTGCTGCCGCAAGGCCGCGTGGCGTACCAAACCAACGAGCCGATCGCCGTCTGCGTGGTCCGCAGCGACACGCAGGCCCTGCCCGCCGTCCCGCTCACCCTGACTGTGACCGGTGAGGACGGCGGCAAACTGGTCTTTGCATTTCCCTTGGCCGCGGTGGCCGGGGATGGCAAGACGGCCACGGCCAGCGAGCACCTGACGGTCAACGCCAATTTGCTCCGGCCGGGCCGATACACCATCGAGGCGTCTGCCTCCGGCGCTACGGCCAAGACCCAGGTGGAAGTCTACAGCCACGTTCGCAAGAGCACTTATCGTGTCGTGTACTGGGGGTGCGGGGCGGCCAAAGAACAACAGGGCCTGTTGGGCGAAGACGGCATGGGCTACAACCTGCTCATGAACACCCAGCCGCCCAGCGATTTCCTGGTCCGCGGCGGCATGGATTTCACGGGCAACTGCCTGATGGGCGGCATGCACCAGCACGACGGCCGTGCCGAGTGCGATTGGTCCGATCCCTATGCCACCGGCGGCGCGGTGCAGCGGGCGATGGTCCGCACCTATGCCTTCCGCACTTGGGGCAACGCCGTCGGCGCGCACCTGCACGACGAGCCGGGTCTGACCTGGGCCAAGCACCCGCACACCGGCAAGTTCAGTGCCGCCGACGTCCCCACCCAGCGGGCGGCCTACCAGCGGGCCTTCGGCCGGGAACCCATCTGGCAGGACCAGGTCGACGTGAACAATCCCGCCTCGCTGGCCGAGTGGGTCCGCGCCAGCGACTTCAAGCTCGGCTACATGGAAGCGCTGTGGCGGCAGGCGCGGTTTGCGATCGAGAAAATGAAGCCCGACTTCCTCTCGGTCACGCAGAGCCAGTATGGCTGGTCCGCCCTGGCCGACGGTTATTATTTCAACGTGGTGCGGAGCCTGCCGGTGGTTTGCGGCCACGGCGGCTACGACGACTACGGCCTGCGGACGTTCAATCCGCTCTGGTATCTGGCCTTCGCGCTGCCGCGGACCCAGCAGCCCACCTGGTACCTGCCCGAATGGTTCAGCCAGACCAGCGAGCAGTTCCGCTGCGAGCACTATGCCTGTTTTGCCGAGGGAATCCAAGGGATGTGTACGCCGCCGATGTCGGTGTGGAACCCGGCGGCCCAACCCTGCACGGACGGCATCGTCGAGGCAAACAAGGTGATGTTGTCGCTGGGCACGATCTTTGCGCGGCCCGCCGCCACCCGGCAGGACCTGGCCATCCTCTACTCGAAGTCTGCTTCCCACTACGCCATGGGCAAAGACCGCTCGAACCGCGACGACGAGCAGTGGGAGAAGCTGGCCCAGCTCTACCTGGCCACGAAGATGACGCAGTACCCGGCCACGGTGGTGCTGGACGAAGACGTGATCGACGGGACCCTGGCGGCCGGCCACAAGGCGGTGGTGCTCACCGGCATTCACTATCTGGACGCGGCGGTCCGCGCCGGGCTGGAAGGCTTCGCCGCCGCCGGCGGCACGGTGCTGGTGTCCGACGATTGCACCGTCCCGATCGCCGGCGCGGTCAAGCTCGGCAAGGGCCTGGAGTCCTATTTCTCCAACGGTACCCGGCAGGTCAACCGCATCCAAGACCCGAAGCAAAGGCAGGAAGCCGCCGCGCGGCTGGCATGCTTGGCCTCGGTCGCGCGGGTGGTCGAGCCGCTGGCCGGCGCGCTGCGCGCCGCCCTGGTCCAGCGGGGCATCAAGCCCGCATTCGAGACCGACGCCGCGGGCCTGGCCGCGGGCCGCCAAACCCGTGGCGAGATCGACTACCTGTTCGCCATCAATTTCTCCCCGACCGACAATCCGGCGATGCCCCTGCGGGCCGTCCAGGCCGCCGTCACCCTGCCGGCCGAGGGCCGCACGGTCTACGACGCGGTCCGCGGCGGCCCCTGCCGCGAGCTGGCCGCCGGCAACAAGGGCACGTTCCGCTTTGGGGCCGGCCAGTTGCGGGTCTTCGCCCTGACGCCGCGGCCCATCGGCGGCGTGCAGGTCTCTCCGCCCGTGGTCTCGGCCGATTTCTCGCGCAGTGCCGACCCGGTCATTGTCCAGATTGGGGCGGCCCTGCTGGATGCCAAGGGCGGCCTGTTGGCCGGCACCGCGCCCATGGAGGTCCGCATGACGGATCCTCTGGGCCAGGTCCGCTACGCCTTGTATCGCGCCTGCGAACAAGGCGTTCTGCAATTGGCCCTGCCGCTGGCCGTGAACGATCCCGCCGGCCCATGGAAGGTGACCGTGCGGGAGCTGCTCAATAATACCGAAGGCAGCAGCGGCTTCACCTATCGGCCGGCCGCGGTGTGCGGCGCTCTGGCCGGAGCGGTGCCGCGGGCCATGATGTTCCTGCCCGACCGCAAGACCATCTATGAGCTGTTTCAGTCGCACAAGGCGTTTACCATCGTCCGCGGCACCGGCCCGGACGCGGCTGCGGCCGCCAAGCGGCTGGCCGAAATCCTCGAACCCTACGACGTACACTGCACGATCGTGGATGCCGCGGCCGTCAAGACCCGTGAGCTGAGCAAGGAAGAGGCCAAGACGTGGACTTCCTACGGCGGCGGAGCGGGCGGGCCGCTGGCCAACGGCTACGACTTGCCGGGACCGGCCATTCTGATCGGCAACCCGCAGAACAATCCCCTGCTGGCCGTGGTCGCGCAGCCGGGCAAATGGCATCCCGAAGCCCCCAGCCTCATGCCCTACGCCCCCAGCGAGTTCGTGCCGGGACCGGGCCGGGCGATGATCGGCTGGCAGTTCTACCCGCTGGGGCGACGGCTGGACACAGTCGCACTGCTGGCCAACGACGCCCAGGGGCTCGCCGAGGCGGTGGGCACACTCTTTGAGATTGTCGCGGGACTGGAGCCGCTCGTGCCCGCCACCCTCCCGGCCACGAGCCACGTCACCGCGGCAAGCAGGCCGGACCCCAAGCCCGCCGAACCGGCCATCGCCTGGCAGGTGGTCTTGCCCGATCGCGCGGTATCGATCCAAACGGACGGCGGCCAGATCGTCGTGAGGAGCCTCGACGGGTCGTTGATCACCCTCGACTCCGGCGGCAAGATCGTCGCCCAGCGGGCCGATGCGATTCCGCCGGTGGCGGCCGCGAAGGCCTTCGATGCGAAAACGTTGCCCAAGGCCAAGCTGCCGGCCAATCGCCTGCCGAAATTGGCGGCAACCGCCGGCCCCTCCACCGCCGTTGCCTACTGGGGCGGCGGCGTGCAGGTGTTCGACAAGGACGGCGGGCTTACGGCCGAGCGGCAACTGCCGCAAGACATCGCCTGCCTCGCCTGGCAGGGCGGCAAGCTGATCGTCGGCCTGGCTGACGGCAAGCTCCTGGCGCTGGATGCCAAGTAAAATGCAGGCCGTGTTGGCGTCGAGTCAGAGGAATGGACGGTGTGATAGCGAGGGCACTTGAACGCAAAGGCGCAAAGCCGCGAAGCCGCAAAGAACAGCAGAAGGTATGTTGTGCGACTGTGCCGCCGTGCGAGCGGTCGCCCTGGGCTCGCCTCTGCTCCTTCCTCTTTGGCTTCCCTTGGCGCCTTTGCGGCTTGGCGCCTTTGCGTAGAGAAAAGAACCGTAGGACCCGACGCCCATAACGACCGCGTTCTTATCGGTCCGGGTTTCACCGGCATCTGTTTGGGACATTAGGATTTCGCATTTCGAGCATGTTTCGATTTTCGACATTCGGATTTCTTTGGAAGGGCATGTAATGGGCCTCCACTTCACGCGGATCGTCTATTTCGCCGCCGCCTCCGCCATCACGCTCTCGGCCGCCCGCGGGGAAACCTACTACGTCCGCGCTGCCGGCAACGACCAGGCCGACGGGAAGACTGCCCGGACGGCATTCCGCAGCGTGCTCCGCGCGGCCCAGGTCCTGAACCACGGCGACCACGTGGTGATCGGTCCGGGCAGCTACGCCGGGACCGCCTTCTTCGCCGAGCGGTTCAGTGCCGACGGCCGTGAAATGTCGCTGGCGGGCGACGAGAGCGGCCGGCAGACCCTCGACCCGCCGGGCCCGGTCGTGCTCCAGGCCGCCAGCCCCACCGAGCCCGCCCTGGGCTTCTATCGCTTCCGCGGCCTGACGATCTCCGGCCTCACCTTCCGCGGCAGCGGCCAGGGGCTCAAGCTGGACAAGTGCCAGCGGGTGATCGTCCAGCGGTGCACGTTCGACGGCCCGAGCCGCGGGCTGGTGGCCAGCGGCGTGGAAGGGCTCCGCGTGGAAAGCTGTGTCTTGAGCCGCACGACCATCGGCATGTTCTTCCAGGCGAGCGTCGGCGTGCGGGTCGCGCATGCCAGCATTGCGGGCTCGACTTCCGTGGGCATCCTGGCGCTGGGCTGCGGCGGCGGTGAAATCCGCAATTCGCTCTTCGCCGAGAACAATACGAACCTGGTGGCCGACGCCATCTCCGCCGCCGCCTGGACCAGCGACCACAACGTCATCCACGGCACCAACGGCCCCTGGGGCGACGTGCCCTTCGCGGCCAACGTTTACGAGTGGTTCTCCGCTTCCGGCCAGGACCGGCACAGCGTCTACGTCGTGCCGGCCTTCGCCGATCCGGAGAAGCACGATCTCCGCGTCGCGCCGGCCGTGTCCTGGCCGGGCGGCCTGCCGGGAATGAGCGTGGGCCGCGTGCTGGAGCCCAAAGTCGAGCTGGACCGCGACGGCCGGCCCCTGCGGGTCCGCCAGGGCCGTGTCTCGGCCGGGGCCTACGACTATCCCGATCCCCAGGCCCCGCCCGGTTGGCTCCGCCTGCCGCTGAAACTGGATGACGTGGGGGTACCCGCTCGCGGGTCGCGGCAAAGCGCCGCCATCTATGCCGAGGACGGCACCCTGGTCCGCACCTTGCTGGCCGACGCCGCGGGCGCCGGCGAGCTGTGGTGGGACGGCCTGGACGATCAAGGCGCGGCGGCCCCCGCCGGTAAGTATCAGGTCAAGGCGGTCTGCCACGACGTGCGGATCGCCGACGACGGCGCGATGGGTGACAACGGCAATCCGCTGGGCGCGTTCAACCCCGACAACGCCGACCGCGTGGTTGCCCTGCCCGACGGCGGCTTCATCCTCTCCGCCGTCTATGACGAAGCCGGCTTCCCGCTCCGCCGCTACACGGCCTCGGGCCAGCCGATCTTCGCCGCCACCCTGGCCGGCACCTATCAAGTCCCGGCCCTCTCGGGCGACGACCTGTGGGCGGTGATGGACAAGGGGGCCAGCGTGAAGCTGGTGCACCTGCTGCTGCCCGGCGAGCGGGCCCACATGCCCAACGGCGCCGAGCATTATTCGATCCTCGGCCCCGGCGAGGCGGCGGCCGAGGTCGCCGGATTGGCTGTCGTCGGTAAGAACGCCTACCTGGCCCTGACCAAGCTCAACGTGGTCCGCGTGATTGACCTGACCAGCGGCCGGCCCACGGCCGATTGGCGGATCGCGGACGTGGCCGACATCGCCGCGGGCGAGAAGGGAACGCTATGGGTCATCTCGGGCAAGGACGTGCTGGCCCTCGGCCCGGGCGGCAGCGTGGAGAAGCGGTTCGCCAGCGGACTGGAGAAGCCGCAGTATCTGGCCGCCGGGGCCAACCGGCTGGCGGTGGTCGATCGCGCGGCGGCGAAGATCGCCGTCCTGGACGCGGCCAGCGGCCGGCCGGTCCGCATGTTTGCCGGCCAGCGCGTCGCCGGCCAGTTCATGCCGGTCCGCGGCGAGCTGTTCGGCGATCCCCGCGGCGCGGCCTTCCTCAGCGACGGCCGGCTCGTGGTGACCGACAGCGGGCGGGTCCGCGTCCTCTGGCCCGAGACCGGCCAGATCAGCCAGGACATCCTGAGCAACTTCATGGACTCGGCCGTGCCCCATCCCAGCAAGCCCGAGTACCTCTACTGCTATCCCGGCCTGTTCCGCGTCGAGGCGACCAGCGGCGCGTGGGACTGGCTGCTGGAGGCCCCGCGGGGGCTGGTGCGGGCCGGCCCGCAAGGCAAGCCGCTGCCCGACCGCCTCGGTTCGCCCTCGACCAGCGTGGTGTTGGGCGGCCGGGCCTATGTCGCCTATTACGGCGAGGGCCGGCTGCGGATGATCGATGTCACCGAGCCGCTCCGCCCGCGGATCGCCCTGGATGCGACCGAGAAGGTGCTCAATGCCTGGGCCTATGCGACCATCTGCTTCACGAAGGGCGGCGACCTGGTTTGCGGCGGCAACTATAACCTCAGGTTCCAGGTCGTGCCCTTTAAGGGACTGGACCCGCAGAACAACCCCGTCTACGATTTCGCCCATCCGCGGACCGTCGGGCCGGAAAAAGACCCGCAGCCGCGGGACATGAAGTGCATCGGCGCGTTGGCGGCCGACCGTGTGACGGGCGACCAGTATTACCTGGCGGTCACCTCGCGCTTCAACAAGATGGTGCCCGCCTGGGGCGCGGACGGCACCGGCGTGGGCCGCTCCGCCGCGGACGGCCGCCCCTTGTGGTTCTCCCTCTCCAGCGGCGGCAATTACATGTCCATCGGCGCGGTCAGCGACGGCCGCAATGCCTGGGTCATGGCCGGCAAGAGCTTTGGCGGGCAGATCGATCTGTTCGACGCCGACGGCCTGCGGCTCACGACCGGCAACTGGAGCTGGCCCTGCTCGTACAAGATCGGTTTCGTGGACCTGCGGTTCGGCGTGCAGGCCTATCTGCGGCCCGACGGCCGGCCGGGGGCCTATGTCGAGGACGACGCCATCGGCCGCTTCGCCCGCGCCCGGATCGACGGGGCCGAGACGCTCCGCCGCACCGCGGCCAGTTTCTCCTGGAGCCCGGCCGGCACCGCCGCAGGTTCCGCCGCCGGTGAGCCACCGCTGCCCGGCGTGGTCCGCGGCAAGGGCCTCGCCAAAACGCTGGTCATCCCCCGTATCGCCCCGCTGGCGGCCGACGGCGATTGGGCGGCCTGGCAGCGGGCGGGCGTGGTGCCGCAGATCGTCGCCCTGCCCTGCCTCGGCTTCACCCGCGCGGCGCCGGACGACCTCTGGCAGACGTTCCGCGCGGGCACGGCCCTGGGCGCGTTGGCCCACGACGGCCAGAACCTCTACGCCTATTTCCTCTCGACCGACGACACGCCGCATTTCGATTCGCCCGGCGGCGGCAACATGTGGGAGTTCGACGCCGTCGAGCTATGGCTGGAGGAGGAGCAGTTTGTGCTCGGGCTGACCGCCACCGGCACGCCCATGGTCTTCAAGAACCGCTACCACGATCGCGGCGGCAAGGAGTGGTCGGCCAACTACCCCCTGCCCCGCGAAAACGCCTGGGCCGTGCGTCTGGACGACCTCTCGCTGCACCCCTTGGGCCGGCAGTTGGCGGCCATCACCGGCGTCTCGGTGCAAGGCAAGAAGGGTTACGCCGTGATGGGCAAGATCCCCTTTGCCGAGGTCAAACTGGTGGGCGGCATTGCCGGCCGCGGCGGCAAGGACATCCTGGACATGACCGGCCGGCCGGGCGAGACCATTCGCGTCGCGCTCTACCTGAGCAACATCACCGCCTGGGGCCACAGCCAGGATTTCAAGGTCCAGTGGCCCAGCGCCGCCATGTTCTCCGACCCGACCCGCTCCGCGGCGTTCGTGCTGGGGAAGTAGGGAAGATCGAGCGGGCTCTTGACAAATGCCCGCCGGACAGGGCTATAATGGGGTGGTTGGCGGCTGCCCACCCCGCGCGCGGTTGGGCTCCGCCGTCGGGGCGCAGGGCGGGGGTGCCGAGCAAGCGATAGCCGACGAAATCCCGTTTTCGCGGCTCCATCCGCTTGGGGCGGCGGGTTGATGACGTTCCTTTCGATAATTTGGGACCTACCCGACGACCCGGATGGGAATGTCCGGCACATCGCCGACCACGACGTCAGCCAAGAAGAGGTAGAGGAGGTGCTCCGGAATCCTGAGGGCATCGAACGAAGCCGCTCGTCGGCCTGGCCAATCGCCTTCGGCGAGACCGCCGCAGGGCGCATCATCGCGGTCGTGCATGAGAGGATTGGCACCGACGCTGTCTATCCCATCACGGCCTACGAGGTGGAACCATGAAACGAATCATCCGCGACCGTCATTTGACCTCTGAGGAGGCGGCGAGGTACAAGGCAGCCCGCGACGAGGTCGAAGCCGAAAAACCGGAAATCAATGCGCGAATTCTCGCCCGCGTGGCCGAGAAACGCGGAGCCGTAGTCCGGAAGTCGAAACCGACGGGACGCAGGTAGCCCCTTTGCGCGCGTCCGAACGGCGGGTGCCCACAGGCTTGATGAGAAATGGCCGCCCCAAGGGATCCGCTCGGTGATCTGCTGCGGGACTTCTACGCGATGTACGGCGTGGCCGACGAAGGCCCGCCGCCGCACGTGAACGTGTCCGCCCTCGTTGCCTTTCATTCGGACGGCGACGTGACCAGTTTGGAAGCGGATCGCGATCTGCTCAGTCGCATGGTTGCGGACAAGAATCTGGCGACTCTTGTTCGCGCATGCGATACTCTGCTGGAGGAGATCGCGAACGAGGCTGGGCAGACCCTCCTTTTGGAAGAGATCGATCGGCATTACGATGACATGTCTGTCGATCCCGATGCTGTTTTTCATGGCATTCTTTGGTACGCGCAGGCCTGTGACGCCGATCCGCGCGACGGCCGCCAGGCGAGGCATTTTAGCCCGCTCAAATCCGCGGTTGGTGCAGGAGCCTCGCCCCTTTGGGCGCTTGGCGAGCAAGTAACCGGGGCGGCGATCCTGCGCCTCTATATCGCGCTCGTATACCTTCGCGGAGACTGGGTTCGCCAAGCGATCGGGCGCGCGCAGCTAGATGCGGCCCCCTCATTGCTCCGATACGCCCGCTTGCTCGCGCACGAGGTGGTTCGACACCTTCGAAACGCTTTGTCGCACGGGCACTTTGGGCCGACCTGTGCTGGTTTACATGTTAGGGACCGCGATTTTGAGGTTGTGCTGACGCCGGGAATGCTGGACAAGATTTGTACCTGGATTTTCATTCTGCACTACTCGATCTTTATGGTTTACGCGCGTCGGGAAGGAATAAGCCCGCCCCGAATCGACGGGGGACAATGAGAAGGGGGGTCGAAAGGGGACGTGGCCAGAATTGGCAAGCTGGGAAGGCAAGACAGCGGCGGGCACATTCCAAGTTGCTCGCGGCGCGGTTGAGCTATTCGCGGGGATCAGCGGGCGGCAGCCGCTTTCGTGGCATACACAACCTTTCCTTCTTTCATGGCCGGAAAGATCACCAGACAGGGCGTGTTGCGATAGCGGGCCACCTCCTCCGGCGTCACGAGCACGACATCAACGGCCGCATCCGCCCCACGGAGGCCGCGGTAAATGGCCGCGGCCAGCCGCCTCCGCCGGTACTTGCCTGCCTTGATGACCAGCAAATCGACGTCGCTTTGTGCCCCCATCTCCCCGCGGGCCGCCGATCCGAACAGGACGATGTTCTCGGGGCGGGCTACCGCAACGATTCGCCGCACGATGTCGGCCAACACCTCGCTGGGCAGCGTCCCCGTTTGCCGGTGCCCATGTCTTTTCGAGTTAACGGCCATCTCTTGGTCCTCGCCGGGGAAACAACCCTCACGCTGCACCTTGTGACAGGCCGCGGGCGGCGGGTTGCCACAGGTATTCTACCATAAACGAGCAAATTGTGTCGGCGCTGTAGACACAACTGGGGTGGGGCCGTTTCGATGGACTCGGAACTGGGCCGCAGCTAGAATTGGCAATCCAGGCAACGAAAAGTAGCTGCCTTCCTGTTCCGGCTCCCGGTTTGGTGGATGGAGGACCAACATGCCCGCACATTTCCTTCCCCTGCTTCTCGCCCTGGCGGCCGTTTCGCCAGCCCGGGAGAACTTGCTGGTCAACGGCGACTTCCGCGAGGGGCTGGCCGGCTGGAACGATTTGTGGACCCGCACGCCGGGCGGCAAAGTGGCCCTGGACCGCCAGCAGCGGCACAGCGGGCCGCAGTCCGCGCGGATCGAGCACACTGGCCAGCGCGATTGGAGCCTCGCCCAGCGGCAGCCGTTGCGAGCAAAGCCGGGGCAAATCTACGAGCTGAGCGGCTGGGTCCGAGTGCAGGGGCCGGGCAACGCGTCGCTCTCGGTCACCCTGCGGGATGCCGGCGGCAACGTGACCGAGTGGCTCTTCGCCGTTCAGACGTCGGCGGCCACGGACGGCTGGCGGCTCTTGCGCAGCCGCTTCGTTGTGCCGGCCGGCACCCAGACCATGCAGCCGCGGCTGACCGGCGAGGGCCCGGCCACCGTCTGGCTCGACGACGCGCGGCTGGTGCTCTCGGGCAGCATCGACGAGCTGCGGCGGAAAGACCTGCCCGCCACGCTGCGGGCCGGGAACCGGATGCTGGACCTCAGCCTGCACACGGCCGACGGCACTTGGACGGTCACCGACCGCCGCAGCGGGCGGAGCTGGGAGCAGTCGCCCGGGGGCATGCTGATCGTGCTGGGCGCCCAAGGAGCCGAGGGCGGCCTGGATTTGTCGCTCTTGGACCCGGTCAGCATGTTGCGGCTTACGGCCAAGCTCCGCCTGGAGGCCGATCGGCCGGAGATCGCCCTGGAGTTGGCCGCCGCCGGGGAAATGCCCGGCCCGCTGGCCTTTCCCCAGCCGCTGGCGACCAACCGCCGGACGCTGCTCATCCTGCCGCTGAACGAGGGCATCAGCTATCCGGCGGTCGACGAGACCATCGAGCCGGCCTACCATTTCTTCTACGGCGGCCACGGCCTGTGCATGGCCTGGTACGGACAGACCGACGGCCAGGCCGGCGTGATGACCATCGTAGAGACGCCGGATGACGCGGGCGTCCGCATGGCGCGCCGCGAGGGCCGGCTCTCGCTCGCGCCCGAGTGGGAGTCGCAGAAGGGGCAGTTCGGCTACGCCCGGCGACTTCGCTGGGTGTTCTTCGACGACGGCGGCTACGTGGCCATGTGCAAACGCTACCGGCAGCACGCCCGGCAAACGGGACTGCTGCGGACCCTGGCCGACAAGCGGGCCGCCAACCCCAAGGTGGACCTGTTGGTGGGGGCCGTCAACGTCTGGTACTGGGAGCACGACGCGCTCCGCATGTGCCGGGAGTTGCAGGCGGCGGGCATCGGCCGCATCCTCTGGAGCCACCGTGCCGAGCCGGAAACCCTCCGCCAACTCAACGCCCTGGGCGTGCTGACCAGCCGCTACGACATCTACCAGGACCTGATGGACCCGGCCAACTTCCCCAAGCTCCCCTGGGTCCACCCCGATTGGACCACCCCGGGCTGGCCGAAGGACTTGATGCTGGACGCGCGGGGCCAGTGGTTGCGGGGCTGGGAGGTGCAGGCGAAGGACGGCGCCTGGTATCCGTGCGGCGTGCTCTGCGACCGCCGCGCCCCCGACTACGCCCGCCAGCGGATCGGCGAAGAACTGAAGACCCATCCCTACCGCTGCCGCTTCATCGACACGACCACCGCCTCGCCCTGGCGGGAGTGTTATCATGCGGAGCATCCCCTGACCCGCTCCGAGAGCCGCCGCTGGAAGATGGAGCTTTTGCGGCTGGTGAGCGAAGATTTCCACCTGGTCACCGGCAGCGAGACGGGCCACGAGGCGGCCGTGCCCTACGTTCACTACTTCGAGGGCATGCTCAGCCTCGGCCCGTACCGCGTGCCGGACGCCGGCCGCGACATGCAGCGGATCTGGCAGGAGGTGCCCCAGCAAGTGGCCAAGTTCCAGACCGGCCACGTCTACCGCCTGCCGCTGTGGGAGCTGGTCTATCACGACTGCGTCGTCGCCCAGTGGTACTGGGGCGATTACAACAACAAGTTGCCGGCGCTCTGGGACCGCCGGGACCTCTTCAACGCCCTCTACGGCACGCCGCCGATGTTCATGCTCAACCGCACCCTGTGGGAGCACCAACGGGAGCGGTTCGTCCAGAGCTATCGGGCCACGGCCCCAATCGCCCGGGCCACCGGCTATCGGGAGATGCTCGCGCACCGCTGGCTGACGGCGGACCATGCCGTGCAACAGACCGAGTTCGCCGGCGGGGTGACGGTGACCGTCAACTTCGGCGCGCGGCCCTACACGCTCGCCGACGGCAGCCAGCTTCCGCCGCTTGCCTGCCGCACCGCAGGGCTGAAGCCGGACCGCTAGCGGCATACTTGCCACTCTCCCGGGGACAGCTAAAATGGCAGAGACTTAGGAATTGTGGTGCAGGCGTCCCGCCTGCCCGCGAAGAAGCAGGCGGGACGCCTGCACCACAAGGGCCATCGGGGCAAATTCTTCCAACCAATTCAGAAAGGTGGTAAGCCATGTTGTCACGCAGTCTGGTGGTGAGCGGAGCGGTTTGGTTGCTGATCGCGGCGCTGGTGTGCGCCCAGGAGAAGCCGGCCGCGGAGAAGCCGGTCCCCGGCCCCTTGGGTTTCGGCGGGCTGGGGGGCATGGTCCCGGGCGACCTCATGTTGGCCTCGCAGGAAGTCCAGAAGGAATTGGGCCTGAGCGACGAGCAGAAGGCCCAGGTGAAGGACCTCGGGCGGGAAGTGCGCGACCAGTTGCGCTCGGCGCTGGGGAATTTCAATTTCGGGGAACTCCGGGATCTCAGCCGGGAAGAGCGCGAGAAGCGCCTGGGCGAGGCCCGCAAGAAGGCAGAGGCCGCCGGCAAGGTTGTCGAAGAAAAGCTGGCCAAGATCCTGGACGCCAAGCAGCTCGAGCGGCTGGGTCAGATCCGCCTGCAGCGCGAGGGCCCGGCGGCCCTGGCCCGTCCCAAAATCGCCGAGCAGCTCGGCCTGAGCGACGAGCAGAAAGCCAAGATCAAGAAGATCTTGGGAGAGAGGCAGCCGCTGGTCGCCCCGGCCGGAAACCAGAAGCCGTCGCCGGACCAGATCCGCGACTTCCTCGCGAAGATGCAAGAACGGCGCAGCAAGACGCAGTCGGACCTCCTCGCCGTTCTGACCGACGAGCAGAAGGCGAAGTGGAGCGAGCTGAAGGGCAAGGAGTTCAAGTTCCCGCCGTTCCGCCTCCCCGCCGCGAAACCGGCCGAGCCTCCCAAGCCGCCGGCCGGGAAGAGCGGCGAATAACGATCCCCGCGCAGCGGGCCGTCTGGGGACTGCTCCATTTTTCGGCCAAACGGCGTTGTGTTTGCCCGAGGCTGCGCTCCGAAAACATGGACCTGTCCCCTTCCGGCCCCAGAAAGGACCCCCCATGGCCGCCAAGAAAATCCTGATGCTCGTGGGCGATTACGTCGAGGACTACGAGGCCATGGTGCCCTACCAGATGCTCGTGATGGTCGGGCACCAGGTGGACACGGTGTGTCCCGGCAAGCGGGCCGGCCAGACGGTGCGGACCGCGGTACACGACTTCGAGGGTGACCAGACCTACAGCGAGAAGCGCGGGCACAACTTCGCCGTGACCGCCGACTTCGACGCGGTGATCCCCGCCGCCTACGACGCCCTGGTGCTGCCCGGCGGCCGCTCGCCGGAATACCTTCGCCTGGACGACCGCGTGCTGGCCCTGGTGCGGCACTTCGCCGAGATGGGCAAGCCCATCGCCTCCGTGTGTCACGGCCAGCAGATCCTGGCCGCCGCCGGCGTGCTCCAGGGCAAGCGGTGTACGGCCTATCCGGCGGTGCGGCCGGACCTGGTGCGGGCCGGGGCCACCTGGTGCGACGTGAACGCCACCTTCACGAACGCCGTCGTGGACGGCAACCTGGTGACCGCCGCCGCTTGGCCCGGCCATCCCGAGTGGATCCGCAAGTTCCTCGACGTGCTGGGCACGAAGATCGTGCTGTGAGCGACCGATGCACGACGACCGGGCCTGGATTCGCGATACGCTGGCGCATCGCCCGGGGGGCGGCGTGCCCTACAATTTCGGATTCTCCCCGCCGGCCCGCGCCCGCCTGGAGGCGGCCTACGGCACGAGCGACGTGGAGGCGGCCATCGGGCTGCCGATCCGCATGGAAGCGCCCCGCTCGATCAAGCCGCTCTACGCGTCGCCCGCGGAGTTCGGCCCGCGCGTAACGGATGAATTCGGCGTCACCTGGACCACCAACGAGCTGGATCGCGGCTCCCCCATCGGTCCCTGCCTGGGCGAGCCCGACCTCTCCCGCTATGCCTTTCCCGATCCCGCGGCGGCCTATCGCTTCGAGCACCTGGCCGCGTGGACGGCCGCCCAGGCCGGTCATTATACGATCCTGTGGGTCGGCGACTTGTGGGAGCGGGCCACCTTCATGCGGGGCATGGAAGCCATCCTCGCGGACCTGGCCTGGAATCCGGGGTTCGTGGAGGAGCTGCTCCGCGGCCTGGCGGACTACATCCTCGCAACGATGGAAATCCTCTTCGCGCGGTTCGCATTCGACGGCATCGCCGTGAGCGACGACTACGGCACACAGCGCGGCATGTTGATGTCGCCGGCCCATTGGCGGCAGTTCATCAAGCCGCGACTGGCCGAAATCTACGCCCTGGCCAAGCGGCACGGCCGGACCGTGCTGCACCACAGTTGCGGCAATATCCTGCCGATCATCGGCGACCTGATCGATCTGGGGCTGGACATCCTGCACCCCATTCAGCCCGAGGCAATGGACGTGGTGGGGCTGAAGCGGCAGTTCGGGGCCCACCTGACGCTCAACGGCGGCGTGCGGACCCAGGACCTGCTGCCGCGCGGGACGCCCGCCGAGGTCCGCGCGGAGGTCAAACGCCTGAAAGACGTGATGGGCCGCGACGGCGGCTACATCCTGGAGCCGGGAATTACCCTGCAGGCCGACGTGCCCACGGCGAACCTGCTGGCCCTGATCGAAGAGGCGCAGGCACCAACGTAGCCCGCACACGGCGTGTGCGGGCTACATTACCAGTCGTTGCCGCATAGATCGATGGGGCCGTCGGGAAAGACCGCGATCCGCAGGGGGTAGAACAGGGCCACGTTCTCGCCGGGAAGCGGCAGCCGGCGGCCCTCTTCGACGCGGACGATCTCCCGCGGCCCGAGGGCCTGCCAGCCGCCGCGGACATAAAGCTGCCCGAGCGCGGGCACGCAAAACAGCAGGCCGCAATCGAAGCCGCGGCCGCGGGCCTCGTCCATCGCCGCCTGCAACACCCGGCCCGAGAGACCCTGGCCGCGGCACTCTGGCAAGACGAGGACGTTCTGCACTCCGGCCACCCGCAGCGGGGCGCCGTCCACGCTGATCGTTCGCTGGACGATGCCCGCGTGGGCCAGCACCCGGCCGCCGTCTTCCAGCACGACGCTGTACTGCGGCGGGCTGCCGTGCCATGCCCGCGTGCGGCTGAACACGGCTCTGTCCGCGGGAAAGCAGGCGCACAGCGCGGCGCGGATCCGCTCGTCCAGCCCCGGCGGCATCCGGGCCTCATTGACGATCGTGGTTTTCATAGGAATAGCTGGTAGGTGGCAGGTGGTAGGTGGCATGTGGGATTAAACAGTATACCGCAGGTCCCCCACCTACCATCTACCACCTACGACCTACTATGCCAGCTCCGGCACGTCCACCCAGCCGCGCTCGCGCCAGGATTGCAGGCCCAGCTCGGCCAACTGCACGCCCTTGGCCCCTTCCAACAAACTCCAGCGAAACGGGGCGCCGGCGACCACGTGCTTGAGGAACAGCTCCCACTGGACCTTGAAGGCGTTGTCGTAGTGCGCGTTCGTGGGAACCGGCTGCCAACCGGCGTAGAAGTCGATGGGCTGGTCGACGTCGGGGTTCCAGACGGGCTTGGGGGTGAACGCGTCGTGCTGGATGCGGCACTCGCGGAGGCCGGCCACCGCGCTGCCCTCCGTGCCGTCCACCTGGATCGTCAACAGGTCGTCCCGCCGCACCCGCACGCACCAGGAGGAATTGAACTGCACGGGCACGCCGCTGCGGAGGCGGAAGATGGCATAGGCGGCGTCGTCGGCGGTGCAATCGAAGGGCCGGCCCTGCTCGTCGACCCGCCGCGGGACGTGCGTCGCCCCCAGGGCCACCAGCGACTCGATCTCGCCGAAGAGGTTGTCGATCACGTAGCGCCAGTGGCAGAACATGTCGATGATCAGGCTGCCCCCCTCCTCACGGCGATAGTTCCAGGTGGGCCGCTGGCAGGGCTGGCGCACGCCGTCGAAGACCCAGTAGCCGAACTCGCCGCGGACCGCGAGTATGCGGCCGAAGAAGTTCTGGTCGATCAGGGCCTTCAGCTTGAGCAGGCCGGGCAGCCAGAGCTTGTCCTGCACCACGCCGTGCTTCACGCCCGCTTGCGTGGCTTCCCGGGCCAGGGCCAGGGCCTCGGCGGCGGTGGTGGCCGTGGGCTTCTCGGCATAGATGTGCTTGCCGGCGGCGATGGCCTTGCGCACGCACTCCGCCCGCAGGCTGGTCGAGAGGGCGTCGAAATAGACCGTGTAGCGGCCGTCGCCCAGGGCCGCGTCCAGGTCGGTGGTGAACCGCCCGATGCCGTGCGCCTCGGCCAGGGCCTTGAGCTTGCCGGCGTTGCGGCCCACCAGGATCGGCTCCGGCAGGATGGTCTCGTCCACAGCGAGCCGGACGCCGCCCTGGGCGCGGATGGCCAGGATCGAGCGGACCAGGTGCTGGTTGGCGCCCATCCGCCCGGTGACGCCGTTCATGATGATGCCGACGGTGTGGGTTTTCATAGGGGTGGTTGGGTGTTAGTTGTCAGTTGTCAGTCTCCGCATTCATCCTTTATCCTTCATCCTTCATCCTTTGCTCTCACACGTGCGCCAGGTAGGCCGCTTGGATCTTCGCCAGGAAGGCGTCTTGGTCCGTGGCCCAGTAGCGGTTGGAGAAGATCTCGACCTCGATCATGCCGCTGAAGCCGGCCCGCTCGACCCAGCCGCGAATCTGGCGGAGCGGGATGCAGCCTTCGCCCATCAGGCCGCGGTCGTTCAAGAGGTCCTCGGTGGGGGTCCGCCAGTCGCAGACGTGGAAGGCCCAGAGCCGCCCGGCCCGGCCGCACCGCTCGATCTCGGCTCGCAGCTCGGGGTCCCACCAAACGTGATACACGTCCACGGCCACGCCCACCTGGGACAAGGCCAGCCGGTCGCACAGGTCGTTGGCCTGTCGAAGCGTGTTGATCGCGGACCGGGCGTCGGCATATACCGGGTGCAGCGGCTCGACGGCCAGGCGGACTTTGGCCTCGGCCGCCCGGCCGGCCACCGCCGCAATGCCGTCGGCGATCTGGCCGCGGGAGGTCTCCAGCAGTTGCCCCGGCACGGCCCCGCAAACCAGCACCACCAACGGCGCCCCGAGGGCCTGGGCCTCGTCGATCGCCCGCAGGTTCTCGTCGATGGCGGCCTGGCGGCCGGCGGCATCCGGGGCGGGAAAGAACCCGCCGCGGCAGAGCGACACGATCTGGAGGCCGGCGTCGCGGAGTTCCCGGCCGACCCGGGCGATGTCCCGCCCCTCCAGCCATTGCCGCCAGACGGTCACCCCCCGCACGCCCGCCGCCGCATAGCGCCGGGTGGCCTCCTCGATCGTCCACGGCCGGGTGGTGATCGTGTGCAGGCACAGCCGCGAGAAGTCAACTAGCGCGGTGGCGGACATGCAAGGCTCCGGCGGAAACAATCAACACATTATTCGGGCCGGCGGGGGCAACTGCGTTTAGCGGGCGGGCTTGCCCGCCGGGGGGTGACTTTCGTGGCGTCGGAAGCCGCACCTGTCGCCGCAGTTTCCATCACGACACAGGTTGAATCACCGCTCAGTTTAACATCTTCCGGCGGCCCTAACCACTATGGGGCTACGGCGCGTCCGCGGCACAAAGTGCGTGCCCGTATCGTTCAGTAGGGCTCCGCCGAGAGCCTGTCCGCGGGCCGCCTGGGAGCCTCGTCGGTGGCGTGCTTAGCAGGGCCCAGGCGATAACGACCGCGGCTATTATCGCAAGCACGGCTCGTGAGATACCCCGCTCCCGCACCGCAGCCAGCACCAGCACGGTGCCGATTGCCGCACCGACTCCCGGCGCAAGCCCACGCGCAAAGACCATGGCGAGGCAGACGGCGGCGACTGCAACCAGGATCAGCAGCGACCGCACGAGCACCGATCGCAGCGCGAATCGCGTCGGTGCGGGCCGGGCCAGGTACTCGGCGACAAGTGCGAGAGTCGCAACGAGGCATGCGAGGACACCGATTCCAAACGCGCGCACCCCCCATCGCCACAAGCCTGATTCCTCGATCAATGTCCGCCCCAAGCGATCATCACGGTCCACGCAGAGGTTCACGCAGAGGACGAAGCTCAGCCCGCAGACCGCCACGCCGATTGCCACGGCCTTCTTTGCCTTATCAATGAGCTTCAGATATTTGGCATACGACCTCAGAGCCGCCGGCGTCGAATCGCGGCCCGCCAGTGCCTTCCCCACTGGCGGCTCTTCAGGGCCACGACTGTGATCGTCAGACTGTTCGGCCATGGCTCGTGATGAGTGCGGGTCGCCGGGCGAAGGGCAGGACCGCCGCTCCTGCCGCCGCCCGGCGAGGCAAACGAATGATTAGCGGCCAAACCTCTCATTGTACCCCAACCGCCGCGGTCCGGCAGGGGAACCGGTCGCCTCCGCACACTTCCGCCTTCCGCAACCCGCGGGCCTTGAACATAAGCCCTGCTTATGATAAGATGCCCTTATGAACATCGAGACTATCCGCGTCTTCTGCGACGTGGTTCAACATCAGAGCTTCTCCCGCGGGGCCGTGATCAACGAGGTCAGCCAGTCGGCGGCCACGCAGTGCGTACACCGGGTCGAGAAGCATTTTGGCGTGCAGTTGGTGGATCGCACGAAGCGGCCCTTCGTGCTAACTCCCGAGGGCCAAGCCTGTTACGAAGGATTCCGCGAGGTCCTGGAACTCTATAACGCGGTCGAAGCCCGGGTCCGCTCGCTGCGGATGGACATTAGCGGCCTGGTCCGCGTGGCGGCGATCTATTCGGTCGGGCTGCACGACATGCGCCGCTGCATGCAGGACTTCATGCGGCAGTACCCGAAGGCCAAGGTGCGGCTGGAGTTCCTCCGCCCGAACAAGGTCTACGATGCCGTGGTCAACGCCGAGGTGGACCTGGGGATCATCTCTTATCCCAGCGCGTGTGCCGACGTGCAGATCCTCCCGCTCCGCTCGGAGCGGATGGTCCTGGTGTGCCACCCCAAGCACCGGCTGGCCCTGGAAAAAGCGGCCACCGCCGAGCACTTGCAGGGGGAGGACTTCGTGGCGTTCGATCGCGACCTGAGCATCCGCAAGGAGATCGACCGCTATCTGCGGCAGCGGTCGGTGGCCACGCGGATCGTGATGGAGTTCGACAACATCGAGACGATCAAGCAGGCGGTGGAGATCGGGGCGGGCATCAGCATTCTGCCGGAGCCGACTGTGCACGACGCCTGCAAGAGCGGCACGCTGGCGGCGATCCGGCTGATCGCCCCGGAGCTCCGCCGCCCGATCGGGATCATCCACCGCCAGCGGAAGGTCTTCACGCCCACCGCCGCCAAATTCGTGGAGTTGCTCCAGCAGGTGCAAGCCGCGCGGGAGGACGCCTGATGCAGGAGGCGAGGATTCCGGTCACTTTTCAGGTAGGGTGGGACGCCGCAAACCGGCCGAATCCGCCAGCGCAGTCCCACCAAGACCCCGGTTTGCTTGTCCCACCCTACACGCCGGGCCAACAAATGGTCCACGTGCTGCCGGGGACGAGGCTGGTGGAGGCGGCGGCGGAGGCGGGCCTCCTGCTCGAAGTGCCTTGCGGCGGCGAAGGCAAGTGTGGCAAGTGTCGCGTGCAGGTCTTCCAAGGCGCGGACGAGCCCGTTGCCGTAGAGGCCAGGCTCTTCTCGACGGAAGAGCTTGCCGCCGGCTGGCGGCTGGCCTGCCAAACCGCGGTGGAAGTGCCGATGGTGGTCGAGGTCCCGCAGGCATCGCTGGTGGGCTCCGGGCACCAGATCCTTGTTGCATCCTCCTCGGCAGGCGGTGCGGAAGGCGCGGTGCAGGGCATGGCGGAGGGCGAGGCGGCGGTGCGGAAGCGCTACGTCGAGTTGCCCGTGCCGGCCCGCGGCGACGACGACCCGGACCTGGTCCGTCTGGAAAAGGCGGTCGGCCCGCTGGAAGCCGATCTGGATTTGTTGCAGGCCCTCCCGCGGCGCTTCCGCGAGGCCGGGTTTCGCGGTACGGCCGTGATCTCCGCAGGCCGGCTGCTGGACTTCGAGCCCGGCAACACCGAGCACGAGGCCTACGGCGTGGCGATCGATGTGGGCACCACCACGCTCGTGGCGGCCCTGCTGGACTCCGGCACGGGCAGCCAAGTGGCCGTTGCCTCGCGGTTGAATCCCCAGACCCGCTTCGGCGACGACGTGCTGGCGCGGATCGTTCATGTCCAGAACCACCCCGCGGGGCTCGCCGAGCTTCAGCACGCGGTGGCCGCCGCGCTGGACGAGATGATCGGCCAGTTGTGCCGGGAAGCGGGCGTGGCCCGCAATCGCATTTATGCCGTGACGGTTTCCGGCAATACGACCATGCAGCAGTTGCTCGCGGGCATCGACCCGCGGCCGCTGGGCGAGGTGCCGTTCGTGCCGGCCCGCGGGCGGGGGCTGGCCGTGCCGGCCGTCCAGCTCGGCCTGCACGCCCACCCCGCGGCCCGCGCCTACTTGCTGCCGATCATCGGCGGGTTCGTCGGCGGCGATACCGTGGCCGGCATTCTCGCCACGGGCCTGGCCGACTGCCGCAAGCCCACGCTCTTCGTGGATATCGGCACCAACGGCGAGATCGCCCTGATGGCCGGCGGAAAACTGACGGCGGCCTCGACCGCGGCCGGCCCCGCCTTCGAAGGCGCCCGCATCTCGCAAGGCATGCGGGCGGCAAACGGGGCCATCGAAAAGGTGCAAGTGGACGGCCGGCTGCGTTTCGAGGTGATCGGCAACGCGCCGCCGGTGGGCCTCTGCGGCTCGGCCCTGATCGACGCCGCCGCGGAGCTGCTGCGGCACGGGATCCTCACGCCGCAGGGGCGGCTCCGCGCCGCCGCCGACCTGCCCCCGGGAGTGCCGCCCGACCTGGTGCGGCGGATCGTGCCGACCGGCAGCCAAGCGGCCTTCCTCTTGGCCGACGAGGAAGAAGCGGCCGGCGGCCGAACTGTCATGCTCACGCAGCAGGACATCCGCGAGCTGCAGCTTGCCGCCGGCGCGATCCGCGCCGGAATGGGCATCCTGCTCCGCAGGGCGGGACTCCAGCCGGACCAGCTCGATCAAATCCTCATCGGCGGCGGCTTCGGCAACTTCATCCGCCGCAGCAATGCCCAGCGGATCGGCCTGTTGCCCCCCGGCATCGAGCATTGCCGCATCCGCTTCCAGGGCAACACGTCGCTGGCCGGGGCACGGCTGGTGGCCCGCTGGCGGACCGCCCGGGAGTTGGCCGAGCGGCTGGCCGCCCGCACCGAGCACGTGGACCTTTCGTTCGACCCCGATTTCCACGCGGCCTTCGCCGAAGCGATGGTGTTTCCCGAGGAGGAGTAAGGGTAGGGCGTTGGTCGCAAGGTCCCCTCTCCCGCCGGGAGCGACCGTGCTCGGCACGGTACCCGGGGTGAGGGCGGGCGGCACGGCGCCCCGGCCCGGCCGATGCGGGGTAGCCCTACTGCTTATCGTTCTTTATGCTCTCCAGGGCTTCCGCCGCCGTCTTACGGACCTCTTCGTTGGTATCTTGCAGTATTCTGGTATCTTGCAGTGCTCTCGTGAGTGCCGGGATGGCTGCCTTCGCCTCGGGGCCGATCTGCCCCAGGGCCCGGGCGGCAGCCCAGCAAACCGGGCCTTTTTCTTTGAGTGATTCGGCGAGGGCTGGGACGGCTGTCTTGGCTGCGGAATCCATTCGCCCCAGGGCCAGAGCGGCGTCCCTGGAGACCCATTGGTCTTCATCCTTGAGCGATCGGACAAGGGCCGGTACGGCCGCCCGCGCCTCCGGACCGATTCCCCCCAGGGCACGAACGGCAAACCTGCGAACCTCGCTGTTCTTGTGCGTGAACAATGCCATGAGGGCCGGCATGGCGGTTTTCGCCTCGGGGCCTATTGACCCCAGCGCGCAGGCGGCATCAATGCGAACCTGGTCCTCCTCGTCCCGGAGCAGTTCCGTGAGCGCCGGGATAGCCGTTTTCGACTCGGGACCAATTTCCCCCAGGGCCCCGGCGGCACTGCCGCGGACGCCTGCGTCCCTGTCCCGAAGCAATTCGACTAGCGCCGGGACAGCCGTTTTCGCGGCGGGGCCTATCGACCTCACGGCGTAGGCGGCATTAGCGCGGACGCCTGCGTCCTTGTCCCGGAGCAATTCGGTGAGCGCCGGCAGGGCGGTTGGGCCGATCTTCCCCAGGGCCGCGACGGCGGCGCAGCAAACTTGGCTGTTCTTGTCCCTGAACAGTTCCGTGAGGGCCGGGATGGCCGCCTTCGCGTCGGGACCGATCTTGCCCAGGGCCTCCGCGGCATCATAGCGGGCGCTGTCCTCATGCCCGAGCAGGCCGGCGAGGGCCGGGACGGCTGTTTTCGCCTCGGGGCCGATGTTCCCCAGGGCCTTGGCGGCAACCGCACGAACGTCTGCGTCTTTGTCGCAGAGCAAGGCGGTGAAAACCGGGATCGCCGTCTTCGCCTCCGGCCGGATGCCTTCCAGCGCCGAGGCAGCGGCACTGTGAACGGTCGCCTCCTTGTCGCCGAGCAGCCCGATGAGGGCCGGGATGGCGCTCTTCGCCCCGGGGCCGATGTGCCCCAGAACCGAGGCAGCAGCACTGCGAACGCTGGCGTCCTTGTCCTTCAGCAGCCCGGTGAGAACCGGAATGGCTTGCGGACCGACCCACACCAGGGCGTCGGCGGAAGCGCTGCGAACATCTGCGCATTTATCCCGGAGCAACTCGGCAAGGGCCGGGATGGTCGCCTTCGCCTGGCAACCTATTCCGCCCAGGGCTTCGGCGGCAACCTTGCGAACCCCTGCGTCTTCGTCTTTCAGCAACGCAGCGAGGGCTGGGACGGCTGTCCTGGCTTCGGGACCCATCCCCCAAAGCGCCCCGGCGGCGGCGCCGCGAACCTCTGCATTCTCATCCTTGAGCAACTCGGTGAGGGCTGGGACGGCTGTTTTGGCTTCGGAACGCAATCCCCCCAGGCCCGACGCGGCAGCGCTGCGGACGCCCGCCTCCTTGTCCCTCAGCAGCGCGGTAAGGGCGGGAATGGCTTGCGGGCCGGTGGCCCCTAGGGCCGAGGCGGCAGCCGCGCGAACCTCTGCGTCGTCGTCCTGCCGTAATTCAGCCAAGGCCGAAGTAGCCGTCTTCGCCTCGGGGCCGATTCCCCCCAGGCCCTCGGCGGCAGCCCTGCGAACCTCGCGGTCTTTATCCTTGAGCAACTCGGTAAGTGCCGGTACAGCCGTCTTCGCGTCGGGGCCTAGCTTCCCAAGGGCCCAGGCGGCAGCCGACCGAGCGTTCGCGTCCTTGTCCTTGAGCAACCCGGCGAGAAACGGAATGGCCTTCGGGCCGATTTTCGCCAGGGCCGCGGCGGCAGCCATGCGAACGTCCGTCTCTTTGTCCCTGAGCGACTCGGCGAGAACGGGGACGGCCGTCTCCGCCTCGGGACCGATTGACCCCAGGGCCTCGGCGGCATCCCGCCGGACGAATTCGGCTTGGTCCTTGAGCAACCCGCTGAGGGCCGGGACGGCGGTTTTCGCCTCGGGACCTGCCTGGCCCAAAGCCATGGCGGCATTCTGGCGAACGCCCGCATCCTTGTCTCGTAATAATTCAGTGAGAGCGGGAACGGTTGTCTCCGCCTTGGGGCCTATGAGTTGCAGGGCATAGGCGGCGGTTCGCCGAACCTCCGCGTCTTTGTCCCGGAGCGACTCCGTGAGGGCCGCAGTGGCCACCTTGCCCTCGGGGCCGATTCCCCAGACGGCACACCAGAGGGCCTCGGCGGCAGCCCTGCGAACCTCCACATCCTTGTCCCGCAGCAATTCGGTGAGGACTGGGATGGCTGCCTTCACCTGAAGGCGCATCTGCCCCAGGGCTTCGGCCGCCTCGATTCTCGCCTTGGGGTTCTCATCCCTCGCGCGGTTCGTCCATTCAGCGAGGCTTCTCCCCTGGTAAGTCGGTTCCTTGCTCTGCGGCGCCGGCGCGGGTTTCTGCTCAGCCCCAGGGCAAACTGGGCAAACACCGGCAAGCGTGCAGGCCAGCAGCAGACAAGAAAGCCTCATGCACCGTCCCTCCTGTTCTGATGCACCCGAGAAACGCCTTCCCCTCGTAGGTTTGCAGCCGGTCGCCCGACACGGGTAAGGTAAAGCACTCCCCGGCCGCCCAATCCGGCCCCGGTTCGCCGCGAACGTGGCTCCTTTCCCGGCCGCGGCTAAATGGAGTTTCGTGATTCGAGGAGGTGTTCTTGGTAGGTCCCGCTTGCTGAGCGGGACTTCGCGCACCGATGACGTCTGTCCGTCGTTCGAGTCCCTTCCGGCAGAAGGGACCTACAGGGGCGCCTCCTGGGATCGCGAAACTCCATTTAGTGCCCCCCGCAGCCCGGGCAGCCGCCGCCGCGGGGCACGCTGGGATTGTCGATCGCGAAACCGCGGCCCATCGGACCGTCGAGAAAGTCGATCTTCGTGCCGTCCAGATAGAGGGCCATCTTCTTCCGCGTCACCAGCGTGACCCCGTGCTGTTCATAGCGGGCGTCGATCGCCGGCTCGTAGTCGGTGGCAAACCCCAGCACGTAGCGCAGACCGGCGCAGCCGCCGCCCGCAACGGCCATCCGCAGGAAGGTCCCTTCCGCGACCTGTTCGGACTCCATGTAACGCTTGATCTCGCCGGCGGCGACTTCCGTCACGGTGATGGCCATAAAGGGGATCAGGGATTGGGGATTGGGTTGATTCGGTCCGCTCCAATCAATCGTACCACCACCACCCTGCCGCGGCAAGCGGTTCGTGCTTCTTGGTAGGTCCCGCTTGCCGAGCGGGACTTTATGGGCCGACGACGCCTGGCAACCGTTCATGTCCTTCCGGCAGAAGGGAACTACGTTGCGTCCCTTCCGGCAGAAGGGACCTACTGCACACCGACCCTGCTTCGCACGGTGCCCGGTGTGGTCTACAATCAAGGCACGTATGCCCAGTGGACTCTTGAATCTGAACAAGCCGGCCGGACCGACTTCGCGGCAGGTGGTGGACGTGGTCCAGCGGCTGGCCCGGCCGGCAAAGGTGGGCCACGCCGGCACCCTCGATCCGCTGGCCAGCGGGGTGCTGGTGGTGGGCGTGGGGGCGGGCACGCGGCTGGTCGACTACGTCCAGCGGATGCCGAAGCGTTACACGGGCACGTTCCTGCTGGGCCGGCGGAGCCCGACCGAGGACATCGAGGGCGAAGTCACGCTGCTGGAGGGCGGCCCGCGGCCGGCGGCCGAGCAAGTCCGCGCGGCGGCCGGGGCCCTGCTGGGCGAAATCCAACAGCGGCCGCCGGCCTATTCGGCCCTGAAGCTGGCCGGCCGGCGGGCTTACGAGCTGGCCCGGCAAGGGCACCCGGTCGAGCTGCCGGCCCGTCCGGTCACGGTCTACGCCATCGCGGTATCGCGGTACGAATACCCGGAGCTGGTCCTGGAGGTCGAGTGCAGCCGCGGCACGTACGTCCGCTCGCTGGGCCGGGACTTGGCCCGCTGGCTGGGGACGGAGGCCGTGATGTCGGCGCTGGTGCGCCGGGCCGTCGGACCGTTCCGCCTGGAAGACGCCGCCGATCCGGGACTGTTGACCCGCGAGAACCTGGCCGGACACCTCTTGCCGATGTTGCGGGCGGTCGACACGCTGCCGCGGGTGGTGCTGTCGGCGGAGGAGATTGGGCGGCTCCGCAACGGCCTGGCGGTCGCCGCGGAGCCGCCCGTCCCCGAGGCCGCTGAAATCGCCGCCGTGGACGCCCAGGGCCGGCTGGTGGCCATCTTGTGCCCGCGGGGCGAGGGGCTGCTCGGGCCGCTGCGAAACTTGGCGAGGGGATGAGAGGGTCTAACGGAACCCGCTCCCCCTCACCCCCAACCCCTCTCCCGCGAGGGGAGAGGGGGGCTTTGCAGGAGCCTCTAAAAAAGCCTCGGTCTACTTGCGGCCCAGTTGCCTGCGGACGAGCCAAATGACGCCCAGGAAGAGCAGCGAGCCGACCAGGGCGGCAACCACCTCTTGCAGGCTGATCGTGATCTGGCCCAAAAGCCCGAGGTTG
>Ga0326727_10003964_pt1 | contig 45884 bp, 41 predicted proteins | sample MB2enrmetagenome_FD_207643 | JGI IMG/M metagenome (GOLD analysis project Ga0326727, IMG submission 207643) | Lab enriched peat soil microbial communities from McLean, Ithaca, NY, United States - MB29MY | ecosystem: Environmental > Terrestrial > Soil > Wetlands > Peat | place: USA: New York... | reverse complement strand
AACTAGTTTCACGGCATCTTGCTTAAATTCTTGAGTATATTTCTTTCTAATTTTGGGTTCCATGGGACACCTCCTTTTTAAGGATAAATGATCTTATCATAGTGTCCGTTTCTATTGAACCACAACATAACTTATCAACACCTGCCTAGTGACATGCACAGAACGTTACAAGATAGCCAATGCATTGCAAGGCTATCAGCCTGGTAAGATACGAGCTGTAAATTTATTAACAAGGTAACAATAAGTTTGAACTAAATGTTTAGCAAATCGCAACGATATAAATATAGAGTTTGGCACCAACATGACTAGCCCCAATTTCAAAGGGAGATAGTGTGACTTTCGTGCTGAGGCATAAGTTCCGATTTTCTTCACATCAACCCCAATGCCCTTCAGCATAATTAAAAATCGTAAACTTAATATCAAATCATAGTTTCTCTTATCACAGTTAAAAACCACCTGTTTCATTTCGTCTTTATAAATAAATTCTTTAAATATCAAAAACCATTGTGGTATATGTTTGTAAAAAACATCTAGCAGGTAGTCATTGTAAGTCTTATTATGTTGACCAAGCGCGACAATAGGCTCATTTGGAGTTACCACTTTGATAGATTTTGCGAGGTTTTCTTGAGCATAAATTGCCAATGAAGCCCAGAAACACATGTAAGCATGACTGGTTCCATAAAATTTCTCGAAAATTGAATCATTTAAGTACCTTCTTTTAACAAGGACTGTACCAAAGTTGCATTTATCGTTATAAAAATCATAGGCTTGATTAAAACTGTCCATAACCATGTCAGAACAAGGAAATAACCTTCCTATTGGAACCCCAGATTTATCCACATTTAATGCATTCAATACAACCAGATCAGGGTGCTCACGATCTATAATATCAAGCAATTTCTCAACTCCATCGTCAAGAAAAAAGTCGTCATCCCCCAAGTAGTAAATATATTCACCACTAGCCATTTTCACGCAGCTATGCATATTTTCATCAAGGGAAATACGGCGCACCTGCTTAAAATACTTGATACATGGATAGCCACCAATTAATAATTCAACTTCCTCATAGTTTTCGTCAGAGCAATTATTTGATATACACACTTCAACTCTGCGGAGGCGCTTCGAACCTTCGAATATTGAATGCAACGCTTGCAGCAAACAATTTTTTCTATTTAACGTGGGAATGCAGATACTTAAAGTTATCATTTATATGCTATGACCGATCTTTCATAACTGGAGAACTAATTGGTTACATGACAACATTCAAGACATAGGTTACCTTCATTAAGAATATCGGTTATGATGCTCTCCAAATCAGGTTATGCACGGGGAGCATCAATGGGAGAAGAGCTTATGTACGACGCCACGTTCTGAATGGCAAATCCCCCCCCCCAATATGTATATACTGAGTCCTGGCCGTTACAAGAAATGGTTCTTGTAAGTGGCTGAAGCGCTTCCAAACCGGAGCGGCGGACTGGTACAAAGATGATTCAAGGGCTCCTGAAACAAGGCCAAGAAGATAAGCAACCAGGAAAAGGAAATAATTGTCGCCACCAGAACCCGCTTGGAGTCCAAGCCTAACGCCCAGATTGGCGTCTCCGTCATCAAGTGGGTAATAACAAAGCTGGGCTTTAAGTTCCGCTCAGATAGCACCATTCACCGCACCATCCAGCGGAAAGGGCTTTAAAAAAACTGCTTATGCTCCCAAGGGAGTCGAATATCCATATGTCACTGAAGCTCTTTGCTGCAACAACATCCATCAGATGGACTTGGTCGATCCTCGATACATCAAGAGGGACGGTCGATTTTACTATCAGAACTTGATCAAATTATACAGCCATCGGGTGCACATTGAAGCACAGCGAACGAAAAAAGACGGCCAGATCGCCCACCCACAGTCTTTTTACGTTGCTGGAACGTCATGTAGTTGCCTAACTTTCTCCAACTCGACAATGAACTCAACTTCCGGGGAAGCAACCGTTATCCTCACTCCATCAGGTTGGTTTTACGGCTTTGCCTCTACTATGGAGACCAGCCGGTCTTTATTCCGGGTGGCGAGCCGTGGCGCAATGGAGTTATTGAACACTTCGACAATCACTATGAATGCTCTTCCGCCGGCAGTGGTTCCTAAGCTATGCGATGCTCAAGCGGCAGAGCATAAATTTTCAGAAGTTTCATCTACCGCATCACCGCTATAATTGCCTGAGGGGAAAGACTCCCCAGGAATTCATTCAGGCTGAAAGATTTACCCCACTAACTCTGGGTCCAAATACCAAGCTGCCAAAGATCGATCACATAACGGATGGAAATATTTTCCTGATCCGGTTCATAAGGAGCGACAGAAAACTCGACATTTTCGGAGAAAAGTTTGAGCTATCCAAAAACCTCGTCTATGCTTATGTAAAGAACATGACCGTAACAGAGATCCTTACGTTGTAGGTTTATCTCGGTGACGAACTTGTCCACATATTTAGAATACCGAGTGCCACAAGAGCTTTTCTCATGGCGTTGTTGTGACTGAGTGCATCCGTTACCCATGTCCTGATACTTGTGCATTATGCAGTGAACACTGATTCAAGAAGGTTTGAAGTTCAAGCAGGTACCTGTTCAATAACTCTGTAATATTTTCGGACAGTAAGCGGCAGAATCCAGACTGCTGTAAGGACAAAAGAGACGATTAGACCCACAAGGATGCCATAAATCCCTAAAACAGGCGCTAACATCACCTGCAAAGCAACGTTGATGAGAGCCTGAACTGGGACATATACCCAGAACACCCTAAGATTACTCATGCTCATCAACACGGTAGCCAAAATATCAGTCCAAACACGAATCATCTGGTATCCGCCGAGCAATATGACAAAGAGCGTAGGTACGACAATACCCGAGCCTGGGGCAAGTATCGATACTGCCGTTGGCATTAGCCAGACTAAAAACAGCGTGCAGATAAACATAAATATGAGGCCCAGAACCGTATACTTGTGCAAGTAGTCCTTGATTATTTGCCAGTTATTATTCGTGATTTCCTTTGCAAAAACAGGCCATAATGCCGACAAAACAGAGCCGTATACAAAAAAAGCGAGCCCAAATACCTTTGTGGCAATACTGTATGTGACGATTTCCTTAGAATCAACATACTGGGACATGATGATGTAGTCCACTTGAGCTATAGTTGCCCCTAGAATGCTGAAAAGCCAAAATTGTACAGCACGCTTGAAAATTTTGACAGAAATCTCAAACTTATGTCCTATCGCCTCACGGAGACTAGTATTTAGCCGAATAACCAGGATTATCATTGGAATTAGTGCCGAGGGGACAAAATATACAATTAGCGTGACATAAAATCTATCTTGGATTGCACTTTCTTTGAGCATCATAATCCCAAGGAGCCCCGTCAATGAACAGACGGCTGGAAGAATGTTGGACAAATAGCCCTTATGTTCAGAATACCATATCTTATAAGCAATACCACCCATGCAGGCACCAATAAATAACACCCCTACAACAAAAAAATTTCTAGCCTTTTCGAACTCGCTCATAAAGGTAAATTGCTTAAGAAACACTGGCGCAAGATAAGGGCTCGCTAGGTAAAGAAGTACTGCCGTTAAGACTAAGAGAAACATTGACATCATTACTGCAACGGCAATTAAATCATTGTAGGGCTTGTTCCGCGCGATGGATTCGGAGATATAATTTTGCAGACTAATGCCGACACCCATATCCACAAGTAAGTACCATCCAGTCAACGATGATAAAAGAACAAAGGCGGCATACTGTTGCACCCCTAATGTGTCTATCAAAACGCGGACACCTACAATCTGGGTAATTACCGTAATAATTCGGCTTACCCAAGCACTCCCTGCAACAATGAGGTGAGGTGGAATTTTGATATGCATAATTTCTGTTTATCAGGCGACTGAAAAACTCTCCAATTCAGGTGGTTTTTCATCACATGCGTGGTCTTTTGTTAAACTTTTAGAATGTCAACAACCACTCTTTCACCGACTACGGATCAGATCGTGGAATTGCTCGGATGTCTGTTGTAGCGTAATGCCCCGTCGCTGAGGTATTCATCGACCGTACGAATCGGCTTCTTAATTCTATTTCGTTGGGTAGCAGAAGCTGACTTATATCGCAGTACCACAGAGTTGTACTAGGTTTAGTTAGTTCAGTATCTTAACGTTGTAGAGTCGCTGCGTCTTGCTTTCTCGTTCATTAGACAGCTGCCGACTTACTTTGAGAATGGTTGTGAATGTCGCCAGAAATGAAGAGATATATCTCCTGCGCTTCTAATCGGTAGAGGTTTTCAACTGAGCAGGTTCAGTAAAGGGAGTTTCATTGTCTATTAGCTCTCTTCTCGACCTGAATAGTTTTGGTCAACCCTTCCACTAGGCCAACCTGGCTCGACCACCCCAGAGAGCGTAGAGCTGAGACATCGGCTTGAGTTTCCATGACCTCGTTCTCACGGTAAGGAATGGAGCCGAACTTAAGTATAGTTCTGGAACTTGTCAGGCGATGGACAGTCTCAACAAACTCTCTTATGGTAACCACAGTGCCGGATCCGACTTCGTAATGATAAAAAGGCTCATCGCCCTCCCGCGCCGCGTCTAGCACCGTCAGGTAGGCGGTAACCACATCGTCCACGTATACGAAGTCGCGCTTCTGCTCGCCTTTTGTGAGTTGCAACTCGGGGGAATCCGCAATGCAGTTGGTTATGACAAGCGTAGTGAATTTGCAACTATCATCGCCCGGGCCATAGAAATGCTCTATCTCAAGGTTCACAAACCGCAAAGTCCCTTGGCCGGAATAATGCTTGCCCCATTCTGCAAATTGCTTTTTGGTTAGGGCGTAGCCATTTAGGAATTTCGGCAGGCGTGTATCGGTGTTGAGAAAGATATCGGTCCCATTGGCACGGGCTGTTTCCAGTAAACGTAAAGGGAATGCAGTGTTTGCCTCAAATACATCCGTGATCTTCTCCCCTTTACGGCCGTAGCACGTGGCGGTATGGATGACCGCGTCGATCGGTCCATGGTCCCGAAAAGGGAGGTCTAGCTCGCATCGGTCCAGATCATACGCAGACATCTGTGGTAGAATGTCAGCTACACGGTGGGTGTTGGAGAAGCTGCGCTTGAAAATTATTACCTGATGCCCTGAATTCAACAGAGCCCTAGCCAGGTGGCTCCCCAGAAAGCCAGTCGCTCCGGTTAGTAGGATCTTCATTGTCGACATGACCGATGGATGGTTTCGACCATGAACGAGAGCATCTCTTCCGTCATCCCCGGATACAAGCCAAACCAGAAGGTGTCGCGCATGATGCGGTCAGATGTTTCCAGTGCCCCCACAACTCGGAAACCTTTTCTTTCCCTGCGCATTTCATCGAAGCAGGGGTGTTTGAGCAGGTCACCGGCGAAGAGCACTCGGGTCTGGATCCCCTTTCTCTCCAGATATGTGACAATCTGTTCACGGCTGAATCTGGACCCTTCGCGAATTGTAAGGAGGAAGCCAAACCAGGAGGGGTCAGAATTTTCAGTAGCTTCAGGCAGGATAAAATGATCCTCAAGACCGGTAAGCCCGTCCCGAAGCAACCGCCAGTTTCTCTTCCGCGTCTCTATGAAGGAGGGAAGCTTCTCCAGTTGGGCACAGCCGATGGCCGCCTGCAAATCGGTAGCTTTTAGATTGTATCCGAAGTGGGAATAAACATACTTGTGCTCGTATCCATACGGAAGCTCGCCAAATTGCTGAGTAAAACGCTTGCCGCAGGTATCGTCGTGCCCCGATGGGCACCAGCAGTCACGCCCCCAGTCGCGGAACGACTCGACAATGCGCTTGAGGGTGGTGTCGTCGGTATAGACCGCCCCCCCCTCCCCCATGGTCATATGATGGGGGGGATAGAAACTCGACGTCCCAAGATGCCCGAATGTGCCGGTAAATCGCCAGGCGCCTTCGTACAGATAACGTGAGCCCAAGGCATCACAGTTGTCCTCTACCAGCCAGAGGTTGTAGCGGTCGCAGAAATCTTTCACTGCCTGAAGATCAAAAGGGTTTCCGAGTGTATGAGCCACCATGACCGCACTGGTTTTTTCGGAAAGGGCCTGCTCAAGTTGGGTACAATCGATATTGTAGGTAGGGAGGGAAACGTCGACGAAAACAGGAACCGCGCCATACTGGATTATCGGTGCAACCGTAGTGGGAAAGCCGACGGCTACGGTAATTACCTCACCTCCCTTCTTGATCCTGCGTTCACCCAGTTTTGGCGAAGTGAGTGTCATGAAGGCAAGGAGATTAGCCGAGGAGCCTGAATTGGCTAGAGAGCAATGCCGCACTCCGAGGAATTCGGCGAATTCCCGTTCGAACCGTTCCGCATAACGACCAGTCGTTAACCAGAAATCGAGGGACGCATCTACCAGATTAGAGATCTCCCGCTCGTCAAACACCCGCCCAGCATAGGGTATGCGATCGCCTGGAGAAAACGTCTTCATATTGCCGTGCCTGAGCTCGTAATACCTGACGGCAGCCTGTATCGCCTGTTGCCTAAGTTCCATTTCACTTGCGTTATCGTCAGCCAACGTCTGCTCCTTGGTGTGAATCACACACTCCGAAGATTACTAACTGCAATTCAACCATTCGTGTATTCTTCAATCTGAGTTCTGCAAACTTCCCTTAGATCTGCATTATCCGAGTAAGCAGATGCCCATTCAATTGTCTTGTCGATGGCCTTCTCAAGCGTCCATCTTGGATGCCAACCTAGTCGGGCGTTGGCTTTCGACCAGTCGAGTTTGAGATATCCGGCTTCATGTGGATGGTTTCCCTTATCTATTTGATAGGCCGCACCATTGCCCCATAATGTGCAGATTTTTTGCACGATCCACTCGACCGTCTTTGCATCTACGTCGGCCGGGCCGAAATTCCAGCTTTCGGCGTACCTGCATCCGTCTTCGTACAGTCGTTGCGCCAAAAAAAGATAGCCAGAAAGAGGTTCAAGCACATGCTGCCAAGGACGAATGGAATGTGGGTTTCTGATCAGAACTTTTTCACCATTAAGAAGAGCCCTGATGCAATCCGGTATCAATCGGTCGGCGGCCCAATCCCCGCCGCCTATCACATTTCCGGCACGGGCTGATGCTAGAGCAATTCCATGCCGTTGAAATTCTTCCGGATTAAAATAGGAACTCCTGTAGGCTGAAGTGACAAGCTCGGAACATGCCTTGCTGTTGGAATAGGGATCGTAGCCGCCGAGCGGCTCGTATTCCCGATAGCCCCATGTCCATTCGCGGTTTTCATAACACTTGTCAGTGGTTACGTTGATCACAGCGCGTACACTTGGGCATGCGCGCACTGCTTCCAGAAGATTGACTGTTCCCATGACATTTATGGCGTATGTATCCACCGGTATCATGTAAGAATCACGCACCAGAGGTTGTGCAGCCATATGTATTACAATTTCGGGTTCTGCTCTAGTCAATTCATCTCTAAGCATGGCCAAGTCACGCACATCAGCGATTGTCGTACGCACGAGATCATTGAGCCCGCAAAGCCCAAACAAATTTGGGTCGGTCGGGGGTTCAAGGGCATAGCCATACACCTCAGCACCCAAAGTGTGGAGCCACAAGCTAAGCCATGAACCCTTGAAGCCGGTATTGCCGGTGATAAAAACCTTTTTACCATTCCAGAAGTCGTGATCGATCATTCAGCCTCACTCATGGTCAGGATGCCCACACCTTCCATGGTGCCTTACCCGATTTCCAGAGATCTTCAAGGTTGTTCTTGTCACGCAGTGTATCCATCGCTTGCCAGAAGCCTGTATGCTTGTAGGCGACGAGTTCTCCATCTTTCGCAAGATTTTCCAGCGGCCCCTTTTCCAGTACCGTCATATCGTCGTCGATATAATCGAATATCTTTTGATCCAGCACGAAGAAGCCTCCGTTAATCCAGCCACCGTCACCCTTGGGTTTCTCTTGAAAACTTTGTACCATGCTGTTATCGGCCATCTCCAGGGCGCCAAACCGTCCCGAAGGTCTAATGGAAGTGATGGTAGCTTTCTTTCCGTGGAGTTTATGAAAATCTACCAATGCTCTGATATCAACGTCACTGACCCCGTCACCGTATGTCAGCATAAATGGTTCATTACCTAAATATTGCTGAATCCGTTTTATGCGGCCACCGGTCATGGTTTCAAGCCCGGTATTGACAAGAGTAACGGACCAAGGCTCTGCGGAATGGTTATGGATAATCCGCTCGTTCTGGTTTCGGAAATCAAAGGTCACGTCCGACTCATGTAGAAAATAGTGGGCAAAGTACTCCTTAACACAATATCCCTTATATCCGAGGCAGATGATAAAGTCATTAAATCCGTAATGGGAATAAATTTTCATGATATGCCACAGGATAGGCCGCTCGCCGATCTCGATCATCGGCTTGGGTTTAAGGTGGGATTCCTCACTGATTCGGGTACCGAAACCACCGGCAAGTATGATGACTTTCATAATTTCTTCCCCATATATATTAAAGTGTGCAAAATAGTCTCAAGAATATCTGAGCAATTGGCTGCAATAATTCATCTAGGGAATTTTAATTTTTAGCACGAATTTCCAATAGTTGTCAACCTAATAGCGAAATGACACGGCCTGACAGGCATGGGAAAGTGACACAGTCCTTTCAATATTCCCGCCGCTAGAAGGAAGAGCATAATTTCATGGTTGCCGGTGATCGTGTACTCCTGACGTTTGCAAGTGGTGGGGCGCTTCACCAAGTTCTGCAGGGGACGGTAATGCCACTTCATGTCGACTTTGGCAGTTGGTACAGGAATGTCAACCATGAGAAACTTACCATTGGCGCCGCGCCACACTGGCCGTCACCGTAATGCCCTGCTCTACACCACAATCCAAGTCTCAGTAAGCTCACAACTGGAATCGAATTCTATCCCATGGAATATAAGTAACAGGCCTCATCCGGTTGACAAATAATTCTCCACTTGCTTGAGGAATTCATCGAAATCATCAAGCTTTGCCAGTATCTTTTCTCAGACCAGCTTCCCATCAATTTCCTCGTAGTCATCAGCAAAAAATTCCTGAAGTCGGCAATTATGGCGGAATTAAACGTAAAATCTTCCGTCAATACCCTGTTCTCACCCAGTATGATAAAAGCTTCCGCATTGGACTGGCGAGCCTCAGATTCTTAGGCGTTATAACCAGTTCAGCAAACACGATGTAACCGTCCGTCAGCAGATAGAGGAAGTGAAGCAGTGCCCCTAGTAAAATCCGGTCGGATTCGAAACGTTCCCGGCATTCTTGCTTGATGGACCTGAGCAGAACGAGGTGCTCCCTGATCCTGTCGATCTTGTTGCGATTTCTTTCCATCAGGCACCCATGAAGTGTAATCTTTGCCTTTTAAATCGATGGCCTCATGGATTATACGGTTCTCAAATGCTTCCCTAAAGCCGGAATCTCCGTCATACAACACAATCCCGCTCCGGACTATTTCATCGAGCAGAAAAACATTGTCCGTTGTGTTCAGAAGAACAACATCTATGTCATTCCTTTTCAACGCCCGGCAAAGATCCGCATACAATGTTAGCCTAAGATCAAAAGCGGACTCTTTGCCCCTTCCATAGGAGAGGACCGCAACATCGATATCGCTTGACGTAAAACCTTCGCCTCTGGCCATAGAGCCGAAGAGGTATGCGGTAGCGATCTTATCCTTCCTTTAAAAATATATAATATACATCAATTGCCGCGCCATAGCAAATTAATTGCTTAATTTCTCCAAGTTAGTCGTTAGTTGTCCAGCATCAAAAATTCATCCCCGCACCCTGTCCAATATCCCCGCGGCCAGAAGCGGCAGCATGATCTCATGATGGCCGGTGATCGTGTACCCTCGGCCCGCACCGGAGGTGGGGCGCTTTACCACGTTCTGCAGGGGCCGGTAGTGCTGCTGCATGTCGAAGTTGGCGGTGGTGAACCGGTCCACCCGGTGGCCCAGGTTCTGGGCTATGGAGAGGGCCTTGAGGAACACCTCCGGGAGGATGACCGCGCTCCCAATGTTGAGAAACACCCCACCGTCGCCGAGTTCGGCGACTACGGAGGTTAAAAGCCGGAAATCGGTGAAGGAGGCGGCGCCGATCACGGCCCCGTCCGCTTCGGGATGCTGATGGATGATGTCGGTGCCGAGCGCTACGTGAACCGTCACCGGGATGCCGCGATCCACGCAGGCTGCCAGAAGGCTATACTCCCTGTAGGGATTTTTGTTGGCGATGATGAATCTCCCCACCGCCTCGCCGTAGCCAATTCCCTGCGCCACCCCGCTTTTCAAGGCGCGGATGATGTCACGTCCGGTCTCTTCCGCCATACCGAATTGCCCTTCGTGCAGAACCGCGCCGACATCCTCGCTGGTCTCGCCGATCAGGGAAATTTCATAGTCATGGACTGGGCCGGCCCCGTTCAGGGCAACAGCAGAAATTATACCGGCATCGATGAGGCTTTTCAACACCGGCTGCAGGCCGCATTTGATCACATGAGCCCCCATGGCCATGATCACCGGTTTTCCCTTGACGTTTGCGGCCACTACGGCGTCGATTACTTCGGAGAGCGCCCGGGAGCCGAGTTGGTCGGGAAACGCGTTCATTAGCTCGGCAACCGTCATTCCGGCATGAACAGCGCCGGCCCGGTGTTTCTCCATAATGACCTTGTTAGTTCTTTCCGCCAGCGGATAGGTCTTAATAGCAGACAGGTCGACAGGCTTATATTTCATCTCTATGCTCTCGCTTTCTATCGGTTTGCCATCAACCGAGAATCCTCTCGATATTCTGCATAAGCGCATCAGCCGTAATGCTCTCCCGGCACTGGCGGTCCCGATCGCACTCCTTGCGCAGGCAAGCGTGGCAGTGGAGAGGGGACTGGACATGGAGCTGGTTTTCCCCCTTCGGACCATTTCTTTTTGCGTCAGTTGCCCGGTAGAATGAGACCGTCGGGGTACCGACTGCCGCAGCCATATGCACCGGTCCGGTGTCTCCTCCCGCCACCAGGTCGATTTTTTTCAGGAAGGCACAAAGGCTTTTCAGTGTCATCCGGGGCAGAATTCGGGCATTCCCATTTACGGCGGCGGCAATCCTTTCAGCTGCGGCACGCTCCCCATCATTCCCCCATGAGAAAAGGATGGTGGAATCCCGAAACTTGCTCTGAAGAAGCTTGCCCAATTCTATCCAACCCTCTTCACGCCAGAGTTTTGTTTCCCAGGTTGTGCCGTAATGGAAGAGAAATACCAGACCGTCGGCAAGGGTCGACAAAAAGGCCTCGGCCGCCGCGTCATCTTCCGGGCTGGTGTAAATGTTGGTGGAGAGCCTCATCCCCGTGTAGTCTTTGCCAAAAGGGACGCTGACGACCCTGAGCGCCCTCGCCGATACATGCGAGTCCTGGCGGCGGAGCGGCACCTGGTTGTTGGTGAAGATCAGATTAAGGGGCTCCCTGACACCGTCCCGGTCAAAACCGTAGCGCCTCTGTGCCCCGGAAAGCCAGGTGATGAGTCCGCTCTTGAAATTACCCTGGAGATCGAAAGAAATGTCAAAGCGCCTTTCCTGAAGCTCTCTCTTAACTTTTGCCGTTTCCTGCCAAGTCTTGAAAGAAAAGGGGGCCTTCCGCCAGGCGCGGGTCCTGACCAGGTGGACCTTGCGAATCAGAGGGTGCCCCTCCAGCACCTCCTGGTTCCCCTCCTCCACCACCCAGTCTATCTCGATGCCCGGTGAAACCTGCTGGAGATAGTCGAGGACCGGCAGGGTGTGGACCACATCCCCCAGGGCGGAAACCTTGACGATCAGGGCTCTCATGGCAACTCTCCACTGACAGGCGAGTCGATTGGCAATCTGGATATTACCAGAAAACTGTCATTACGATCGGGTAATTTATCGATTACCTGCAAGATTTCCAGTTTAAGATATTGCAAAACCTTTACCATCTCATTCTGTGTCCAGACATGGAAGTGCATATAGCCATGATTGAACATGTAGTCGAAGTTATAGCTCCCATCGGGGTATCTTGCTTCGTCCAACCAAGGGGGCTGAGCTTGCGCTACAGAGATTCTTATAAACTCATCCAGATGTGCTTTATCATTATCTTCAACCTTTTTGCCGAAATCCTCGATGTGATGTTCAAGGCGGGTCAGTGCTCTTCCCCGGTCAAACGTTCTCAATCCATGAGGAAGGATCAGGAACAATATCCCTCCCGGTTTGATGACCCTTATCCATTCATGAAGCACCTTCAGGGTGTCGGCATGGTGTTCGAGGCAATGGGACGAGATCAAAAAATCGAATGAGTTATCCGGTCTCGGAATGTTGGCCGCATCGGAGACAATATCAAGCTTTAACGGTTTATGCTGAAAATGCTTGTACTTGTCGAGATAAATGGTATTCGAGCGTCTGCCATAGGGTACGCTGCCCGGCCCGATTTCAATCCCGTTACCTTTACAGTAGCGGGAAATCAGCATATGGGTGATATGTTTACGTACAAGCTTGAAGGTAAGCTTTCTATAAGAATCGTAAAATATATCTACAATTCTCGCTTTCATAAACATCCCCTTATTTAAATGTCTATTCAACTACTTCCGTCCACATGAGATTAATGATTTCCTGAACGAATGGACAACGTCTCCAAGGACTTTTCCCTGCGACCTGAGTTGCTCCCAGCCTGTACGGAAGCGTCGGGATCGCAGGAAGTAGACATCGATTTAGCAAAACCGGCCTCACGTAGGAGCAGTACAAGCTTTTTGTGGATTCGCGATTATGCCTGTCGAGGTAGTATTCGCGGTCTTTGTAGATTACAGGCTTCGCGTCCAGGTAGTGTTTCTTGTATTCTTACGCAATGTGTTTGCCACTAAGCATGCGAGAGCGGTTCCGGAAGCTGACCGCGTTTGGCACGTCAATCTCTAAAAGCCTGCCCATTCTGAGCATACGTTTCGTTTCCAAAGTCGAGGATAAATGCGCATGGGTAAAGTGTTCCAACGCCCGCTAACATCTTACTGAATCTATTGATTCAGACCCGAACTGCAGAGTATCAGCTGCGATATTGCAGAACCGGAAAGGAATCCGATGGTTGAGGTAAATGGGGTCAGAATTGTGATCGAAAATGCTCACCGCATAGACCTCATGGCCCAACAATTTGAGAAGTGCGACTAATAGTTCATAACCTGAGCCGGAATAAAGAACGCTCTGGGATTTCAGAAACGCATGGGCAATCTCGCAGAAGCGGTCAATGGATCCCCGAAAGTTATCCTCCAGATCTGGCGTAAAACTGTCCTGATAAGCTCTTCTACACTGTAAATTCTTAATTTCGTTTATTGAGCGCTGATGCACCTTGGACACCATGCCACTCCTTATTATCAAACTTCGGAAAAGATTACGATCCTTTATCCCGATTCCTTTTCCAACACTACCACCAGTTCTTCACCGACATAGGGAGACACATGCAAGATTCCCCACTCCATAAGCATCATAGCCTTACCCCATCTCCTGATGCGCCACGGTTGCGGATTGTCCCTGCCGGTGCTACGTATCGCTCTGCTTGATATGAAGATGGTGCTTGCATTGTTTATGGTGGTAAACAATTTGACTATTCGAAACCCGGATTTTTGGGCGAGCAGGGTCAACGAGCTGTGGTTGAACACATGCAGATGTCTGGGAGGTTCGAGAGGGAACCAAGATGAGGCGAACAGCCTGTGCCCCCATGATTCGGCATTGGGGGTAGCTATCACTAGACGACCGGCCGGCTTGAGTATCCGGTGACATTCCGCCAAGAGCTGCCCCGGCTCTTGCACATGCTCTATTAGGTGACTCATGGTAACCGCATCAAAATGATCGTTTGGATATTCCTGCGCCTCCAAGGTGCCGTGAACCACACGCAACCCCTTGCCTTGAGCGTTTTCAACCGCCTTTTGGTCGAAATCTATACCTTCGGCACCCCAGCCCAATTCCTGCATCACCTTCAGCATTTCACCGCTGCCACAGCCGACTTCCAGCAGTTTCCCGCCAGGCTGTGCCGGAAGATGCATGATCCTGAAATCAAGGGCTGTTCTCTTGCGGGGGGAGAGGCCTCTGACCCACCCGAAAACAGTAGCCCAAGGTTGCGCTACCGCGTGATATCCGAACCTGCTCGACAGATACGAGTTATCGAGAAATCGCTTGAAACGCTGGCTCCTGGAAGCATGTTTTGTCCGCGTATGGTGGGTAAAATATACCCGGTAGGCCTTGCCGATATCCTCTTCAACCGGCATCGGATCAAGCCAGATCAACCCGCAATCCACATTGGGGCATTTGCTGAGATCCCATTCGCCGGGCACATCGAAAAGCCGGTCACGTGTCTTTTTATAGAGTGGCTTGCCGGGTGCCCCACAGATAGAGCAACATGGAGAAGGCCGAGTGCGGATTATTGTATCGTCATTGCCTGAAGTCATCACCGGCTCCTAGTGTCGATTACTCTACCCCTTTTTTGAAGCTGTTGCGCAGCATTCGTCGCCATGCCTACCCGTTATCTTATTGATAACATAAACGATCAACTGGAATAGTAGCGGTAAAACCTCTTTGCCCACACGAGATTCTGAATTCAGATAGGTCCATTTGTTGAACGCCACATCCAGGCTGTGCATTGCATATGTCTCAGCATTAACAGAGATTGTTTCCAATAGTATGTCGGCATACCCGGTTTCAGTTAGCATCCTCTTTAAAGCATGTGCATTGAAAATAACTGCCTGTCGCGGTGCATCTATGCCAAACCAGTATTTCCCGAATATCTTGTGATTAATCGCGTTCATATTCGGTGTCGTCAGGCAAACCTTGCCGCCCGGCTTCAAAAGCCTGTGGCATACTGACAATAATGATTTATAATCACATGCTTTCGCAACAGCATGGGTCAGCAAAACGATATCAAATTGGCACTGTTCCAGGCTGTCAAGGCCAGCCCGGCCTTTGACGGTCCTTATGTTTTTCTCCTGCAATCTTCTCAGAAGATCATCGTCGTTCTCCTGACCGACAACATGCCAGCCGAGCTCTCTCAGTCTGACGAGGCGTTTGCCGTTACCACTCCCGATTTCGAGCAGATTCCCCGGAGGTACTTTATCCAGCTGGTACAGATCGTAACTGGCCCTTTTCTTGTCGATCTTAAGCCATTGCAATCCCTTTTTCATTATTTTCAGGACAATCGAGACCGGGAACTTTTGCTTGGGGCTGCCAGCAGCACCCGACAGATCAGTGTTTCCGTTAGTGGCATAATTGCCAAAGATGAACTTGTAGGGATCATGTTCGGGCAGATGACTCAGCCATAACGCCTTGCATTTCCTGTTGATACATCTGAAATAATCGTAACTGCCGGTATTGTAGACATCTATCTTGTCTCTCACATTCCTGTAATGCAACTTACCGTTAGCTCCGCAGACAGGACAGGCATGTTCATCATCCCTGGCCTGATCCTTGATAAAATCTACAGGGTAGTTGCTATTTGCCAGATGTGCCTCAATAAACCGCAAATCACCGGCATTTCTCCGCACGAATTCCCGCTTCAGGAATGGCACACCTATCCGCAGCAACTGAACAGCATGCTTGCGGGAAGGATCATCCTTAAGCTTGACCTTCGTACCGTTTCTCTGGGCGAAATCAGCCAGCCGGTGTAAATTGCAATAAACTCCCCTTTCGAAATCGGATTCAACCAGCCATTGCGTCAAACCGATCTCATAGCTCATCACCACCTGGTTCTTGTTTTCATAGGGTAACACACCATTCCAGAACATGGCAAACTGCGCCGAAGTTATCACCCTTTTCCTGAAAACGAGAAAATAACTCTGGACATGCGGCCGCATCTGGAAGCATTCCGTAATCCCCCAGAAATCGCATCTTCGGGATGCCATCTCGGCAAAAACTGGCTCTATGGGCGTAATCGGACCATATACACTTGAGTTCATCAGGACTATTTCATCGAACCCGGCATAATCGACAATACCGAGCGCGGTTTTCCACATATGGAAGTCATAGCCTGTATTGTCATTGACAATCACATGCCTGCAGCTCTTTTCGAGATATCTCTTTTCATGCTCAGGCAATGGCGAATTTGAAACAAACCTTATCTCCGAGCACACGACCGCCATGGAATTCAGCGCATGCTTGACAAAATCGCTGACATCACCTTTTTCATCATAGTGAGCATAACAGAGCAATCTGTTCATATCTCGCCTTGTTCCTCCGCCCTCAAGCCAGTGCAGACGGCAGCGGAGACTTCATCTGCCTGGAGCTGCATAAGGCAATCGATACACCCCCTCATGCTAATGGCGCAGGTCTCTTCGTTACAAGGAAAGCACGGCCGCCTCTCCTTCTGCACGACGGTTTCGCTGCCCACCCGCTGAACGCAGCGGTTGGCCGAAAATGGTGACTTTTCGGCAGACCCATTCGACCACGACGCCCAGTAGCGATTCAGGGTCGCACCATAGAGCGCCACGGCAGCCCCCCCACGGCAGCGGCAACGTGAGTAACCACCGTGCCGGGAAAAAGGGCGCCTGTTACCAGTTGCATCTTGAGGGCACCGAGGATGGCGATAAACTGTACGCGCATCTTGTGAAGGAAAGTGAAGAAAACGTCACCCTTACTGAAGCCAAGACGCTGGAGGACGTTGGCGAATCTGCCCGACTGGGCATCGAGATCGGCGAAGGTGAACTCTTTTATCTCCTTCGCCGGCTGGATCCAGCGCATGGCAACCTTGTTTCCCCTGCCGCGCTCGCGCTGAAGCCTGGTGCAGAGATGGCCTATATTGTATTGGTTATAAATTGTCAACTGTTTCTCCATGCCAGAAGCCCCCTCAGCCCTTATGGGGCCACCTGCATGGCAATCCCGTTATCCAAGCGAAATCCGTGCGCATTTTGATGTTGCGATTGCGGCGTTAATTCACTCCCAGCGCCGAGCGTGTCCGGCATCAGGAACTTTTCACAGACGCGCCATATAGTTCAGGATTCAGTGTGGGATCGTTGTACATTTTGTACTGTTTGTAAAGCTTCATCCGTTTCCGGCCGGCCTGGTAGTCATCCACCAGGCGCGCGAGAGCATCGAACAGATCGCTCCTCTGGAGCCTCAGCACCATAAGCCGATTGAGTGATCGCTCGCGGTGTTCGGCTGTGATGTCGTTACGCCTGCCGTCTTCATCCATGTGATAGATTTTCAGGGAAAGAATGGAAATACGGTCAACTATGCTGCCCGGTGTCTCGGAGTTAATTTCATCAGAACCATCGACCATGGCCCTTGGCACCTCCGCCAGGATGGCCTCGTCAAGCTTTTCAATCAGGTCGTTGCGCTGCTGGTTGAGGCGGTCTATGGCGCGCTTTACGGTAGCTATCACGCTGTCGTCCACATCCGTGCGGCGGGCCTTGTCTTCCTCGTGCCAGAGAAGGTAGTTACGCCTTGCCAGCTCAAGCGCCAGCGTGTTAAGTGCCAGCCCCGGCGGGGTCAACTCGGGGGATTCGTCATGCCAGAAAGCTATACAGCGATCGAAAACATCCGGAAGCATTGCGATATTCAGTAGTTGCAGCATATAAGTTAGCCTTTTCCGTTTATGCTATGCAGGTTGCATGGAAGTATTTAGTTTAAATCAGTTTCAACGTTGTTTCAAGCGAGTTATTATTTCCTGCAAGACCTCTTCAGGAGTGATCGCCTCCATGCATTCCGTCCTGTCACGGGTGCTGATGCGGCATGATTCTTTATTGCAGGGTACGCAATCCCACTCTTTCTGGACAATGGATACACACCCCTTGCGTTGCATACCCTTGTTGGCGGCAAAAGGAGAAAGCTCTTCACAGCCGTTCGGCCACGGCGCCCAGTAGCGGGTGAAACTGGGACCATAAAGGGCGATAGTCGGCGCTTCAATGGCAGCGGCGATATGGGTGGCTGCAGTGTCTATCCCCACATATGCAGTGCAATCCTTGAGCGCGGCTGCGAACTGGTTCAGGTCACAGGGAAATGTCACCGTATCCCGCGGCGCGATGGACAATATTTCGTCCAGGTAGGCGTTGTCACCAGGCGCCGGAGTTGCGGTGAAGACCGCGGTGCAGCCGATTTGATCATGAATCAGCGCGGCCAGTTTCCCCCACAGTTCCGCAGGCCAGTACTTACACCGCTTCATGCTGTAGGGGTGCATGAGTATGTACCTGTCGCTGGAGATAGCCCCCCTGGCAAAAGCAACATCATCTCCGTCATATCCCATTACAGCCCTTGGTATGGATGGAACGCCCAATTTACGTGCCAATGACAGCATCGCGATGACTACATGAAACCGGTCGTCACAGATGCAATATGAGCTCAGGACTATTCTTTTCCACCATGACTTTCCCGAATGGTAAATCAGCCCGATGGAGCGTTTCCCGGCACATGCCGCAGCAATCACGGTCCTGTCTGAAGGGTAGGCGGCCACAGCCACATCATATCTGCGGAAAAGAGACAAAAGAATACGGATGCTTTTCCCCTTCCTGGGAATGGTGATGATTTTTCTCACCAGGGGGTTTTTCAAAATGGCCTTATCTGTCCCGGCGAAGACCAGGTAGTCTATAGCCGCATCCGGATATGCCGTTTTCAAAGAGAGGGCCAGAGGAGTTGTCACCAGCACATCACCTATATAACGCAGGGAGACAATCAGGACCGACGGAGCGCCCGGCTTTCTTTTGTCTGTCATGTCAGTAATAGCGCAATCTCCCGTCGATCCATTTTTCCATGAGGGTGTGCCCGTAAAGGGCCTGCTCTTTTGTCCGCCAGAAAATATTCCGCCACTTCATACTGCGCCTCAAAAAAAACCGGCGCCACCATTTAAGCCGCCATTTTCTGCGGTAATAGGCACGGTTTTCCGTAGCATATGACTTCTTTTTCTTCTCCCGGCCAAACGACTTCTGGGTCATCGACCCGAAATGATGGATTAACGAACGGCCGGTGATGGCAAGCCTGAATCCTGCAGCCTTGGCCCGCCGGAAAAAATCGACGTCCTCGAACTGACCGATACGATAGTTTTCATCAAAGAGCCCTATGGTTTCGAAGACACGGCGTCGCACCAGGAAGCAGATGCCATGGGCCTCGCCGGGGCGTGCGACATGGGTCATCCTCTTTACGAACTCGCCGGCATATTTACCCAGGTCGTAATTGTACTCTCCTTCACGGATTGCAGGACTAACCAAATCCGCCCGGTTCTCTTCGGCGTATTCGACCAACCCCTCCAGCCAGCCTTGGGAAAGGATGACATCATTGTTGAGAATAACCAACCATTCTGAATTTGTACTTCGCACCCCCTGGTTCCATGCGCTTGCACAGCCGAGGTTCGACCTGTTGTCGATCACGGAGATTCCTTTAAGGCCACGGAGATATTCCCCGGTTCCATCTGTTGACCCGTTATCAATGGCTAAAATCTTAGTACTGTCGTCCACTGTCGAGGCGAGGCTTTCCAGGCATATTTTTGTGTAGGCAAGCTGATTGAACAGAGGAATGATAACCGCTACATCCATTTACTGTCCCCCGCCCGGGAATCTTTCCGGGCAACCCTTTCGGACCAGGTGGCAATCGACAGGCTGATATTCACAACCAATTTGTATCAGCCCCCTGGTTCAGGTCTACCCCATCAAGTGTGGCAGACAGCGGTTCGGCAGTTCCGGCACGGCCTGCCGCACGCCAAACCGGCAGACGTTGCCCATGCACTTGCAGCTTGCCCATGGCCGGTTCATCAGGTGTCGCCCCCGGAAGCGGGACAATACAGGTTGCAGGTCTTCCCAGAACGTTGGCTGCCCAATGGGAATAGCCGGAGATGGGGGTCGCCAGTAACACCGGGCAGCATGCCAGGGCAAACAGGTCCGCGACCGGATTTACAGTCGATTTATGGGTACTTGCTTCTTTGTAGCCGTAATGAGATCGTATCTTAAGAGCGAAAACATCGAAATTCCTGTGCAGTGAAGCATAGAACGCAGAGTCACCGGTGCAGGAAAGAAAGAAGCTGGCGTCCTTTTCCCTCTTTACTATAGCCGCCATGGCCTTTTCATACCACCAGATAGGGACTGCCGGCCACTCGGCGCCTTTGACATCGTACCTGTTTTCATCGACAACAATAAAATCACCATGCCGGATATGGACCCCGATTACAGGACGGTCCTTCACTGATGCAAAGGTTTCCCTGATGTTGTCTGCCAGATTTGCATTCAGGTGAATCTTGCGGGCAACTTCCATGTAGATCGGATCGAGGATCTCCGAAGGACCGTTCAGAGAGCGGAGTATTATCTTCTTGTCACGCAGAGTGGCAAATTTGACGGCATCACAGGTTCTGACCCGCTCTGCACCCAGCCTAGCCAATATCCGCACCTTACCGCGACGGGTTTCATCCACCCGGAAGGAATCCAGTTCACGCCAGTCAAGAATTATATCATGGCCATACGCCATGCGTATGGCAAAGGCAAGGGGAAGCGTTTCCAGCCGGTTGCTGATGCCGACGAATTCATCTATGTATAGTTTGGGCATTCCGCGTTTGTCCTGTAATGTCCTCTGGGCTTAAGCTCCTGAGGTCCTGCCCCACGTTTTTTATCAGCTTTTTCCAATGTCTATCGATTATTGGGTGGAATCTTTGCTCATGACAAAATTATTGCAATAATCCTTTGAGTCCCAATACCTGCTGCCTTCTTGCCGCTGATGTACGTCGGGATTGAACTCTTTAAGCGGCAAGAGCAGATTATCCTTTACAAAAAAGCCTTGATAGCCGATATCCGCAAGATATCCCAGAACATCGGTCACCGCTCCTCCGCCCCTCTGATGACGGTTTTCGCATTCAAATACAAGGAGAGGGGAATGCTTCAGCAATACCTTTATGGCCCCCCTAAATACCGAAAGTTCATGACCTTCCACATCCATCTTTATGGCACTGATCCTGGACTTTTCGTCGGCGAAATAGTCGTCCAGAGAAACCATCTTGACCTTTTCCTGACGGCATTTTTCATGCAATGTTATGACTGATTCAATTGAGGCTTCAGGCGAAGCGGTCTCACCCGGGATGTTGAGAACGGTTTCTCCGGAACGTTCCGAGACGGCAAGCGGCTCGATAATTACGTTTTTCATCTTGCATGCCCTGCAGGCCTCGGCAAGATAGTCAGCCAACTGCTTCTGCGGCTCGAAAGCGACAACCCTGCCAACTCCCACCGCCTTGCTCAACCACCAGAGGTAACTCCCCTTGTTTGCGCCAATATCCACAACCGTATCACCCGGATGAATTGCCTGCAACAGTGCGGATATTTCCTGCTTTTGATCTCGAAAACGAGCTTTTAAGGCCCGATAAAGAAACCTCAATCTCATCTTTTCTCCCGACATGGCAATGATTGGAACCCCGAGCAAAAAATGAGGGATGATACAAATGGGCTTTTCTATTGCTCTACTGGCATGAGCCGGATATGCGTTGGAAAATACCTTTCGCCAGTTCACGGGCCTTGGCATACTTAAGAAACGTGTATTGGGCAAAAAGTAGTGAAAGAACAAGCCCGGCATAACCTTCGAGAAATCCGCCCTTGAGGAAATACATCCTGCAAAAGGTGTAAAGCGGTCGGAACAGCATGCTCCCGATGCCCGGATTCTTCCCTGCATCAGCAATCTCGACAGCTGAAAGGGACGTATAGCGGTTTATTCTGCCGATAAAGTCGGAAATCCCTTCGTAACTGTGATGCACGAGGTTGCCGGCAAGGGTACCCACAGGCCCTTGACAGCTCACGCTTTCATGAACCATCCGTTCGGAAAATCGGCCTTTGTTTTTGTTATACAACCTCAGGTTATAATCGGGATACCAGCCGCAATGTTTGATCCGTCGACCTCCGAAATAGTTTTCCCGTGCGACCTTGAATCCCGCAAATGCCGCCATGTCCAGTGAAGAAATGGCTCTACGCAACTCGGAAGATACCCGTTCATCCGCATCTATGTTGAGAATCCAGTCATTTACTGCAAGGTCAGCGGCCAGGTTCTTTTGCCGGCCGAACCCTTCCCACTGCTTTTCGTGGAAACTTACACGAGGATGAGCCAGACATATCTCCTTTGTCAGGTCAGTGCTCCCCGAATCTACAACCACTATCTCATCGGTAAAATCAAGGCTCTTCAGGCAGGCGCCGATGTTCCTCTCTTCGTTTAAGGTTATGACGGTGGCTGATATTTTCATGCATCCCGCCTCTGCTCTAAGCGCAACCGCAACTTGGTGGCTTTTTCCACCACCTCTTTAACTGTTACCGTCACCATGCAAAGGTGGTCGGTGGGGCATTCCCTCAGCAGGCAGGGAGCGCACTCCACATCCTGGCGAACCACCACGGCTTGGTCACTGAAAGGCGAAGTGGTAGTCTGGTCAGTGGGACCGAAGATGGCGATCATCGGCACTCCGAAGGCTGCGGCGATGTGCATCGTCCCGGAATCGTTGGTGATGAAGAAATTGCACCTTTTGGTCAGCGCCATGAGTTCACGCACCGAAGTTTGCCCGGCCAGGTTGAGGCATGCCCCCTCCATAGAAGCAGCTATCTCATCGGCTATCTCTTTTTCTGCCGGACTGCCGACAATCACCACCTTACCCCCCCACTGCCGGCGAAGCTCGTCGGCTACTGCGGCAAACCGTTCGGGGTACCACCTTTTGGCAGCGCCGTAGGTGGCACCGGGATTTATGCCTATCAGGAAATCTCCGGCCGCGATACCGGCATCACGAAGGGTCAATGTCATAGCCCGCTCCTCTTCATCCGTTACAACAAGAAAAAGGCGCTTCTTAGGCACGGTTATGGCGAAATTTTCCAGCATCTTTAGATAATACTCAACATGGTGGAGCCATTTTGTTTCCCCGGACAGCGGGCAGCCGTGGGTGAGAAGAAAGCCCCGGCAATCAGTCCGATATCCCATGCGAATAGGAATCCGGGCAAGCCAAGCGATGAGCGCAGCGTCGAAGGCATTCTGCAAAAGGATCGCCATGTCGAAACTTTTAGTGCGCAGTTCCCGGGCTATCTTAAGCCGCCCGGCAAGGCCGGAGTGGCGTCCATTTTTGTCATAGATCATAACCTCATCTATCCAATCATGGGGAGAAAACAGCTCGGCAACCAATGGCGTAGCCAAAAGGGTGATGTGGGCGGAGTGAAACGATGCGCGGATGGCACCGATTGCCGGCGTTGTCATAACAGCATCCCCAAGCCAGTTGACGGCCCGGATCAAAACTCTCTCAATCCCTTGCTGATCGAAGAGATTCTTCTCACTCTTCACTCTTCACCTTTTTATCAATTTTTTCCGCTTCGTCGATCAGCATGATTGGTATATCGTCCCGAACGGGGTATTTGAGCCGGCAGGCGGCACACACAAGCCCCGTATCATTATCCGTAAGAGCAAGGTCCCCTCTGCACTGCGGGCAAACGAGAATATTCACCAATTCTTTAGATAATGCCATAATTCACCCCTGAATTTAAAGCAGTTTTTCCAGTGCAGCCTCCAGCGGTCCCGCATCAGCGAAACGCAGCTCCAGCCCCGCCGCATAAACTATTCCCAGTCTCTCTCGATAAGGCTTAATCTTAACGGCATCTTTTTCGGTGGTGATCAGGTAGTCGGCGCGGGAAGCCTCTTTCAACCTTAAGATGGCCGCAATTTCCGGCTCTCCATATTTGCAGTGATCGGGTAAGGCAACGGTTGCGGACAGGTGCACCTTCTCCCGCTCCAGCGATTCGAAAAAGGAGGCGGGATCGGCTATTCCGGCAAACGCAAGGCCACCGGCTTTTTCCAGAGAGAAAAACGGCACCGGTTCGCCCCCCGCCAAGGGAAGGGCGCCGGTCAGACGGTGGGAAGCGGCGCACCAGGGTTTGTCGGTTACATGTGCAGGTTCATGGCCGTTGCAACGGGTAAAGAGCACCAGGTCAGCCCGATTGGCCGCCGAAACCGGCTCACGCAATGTCCCGGCTGGAAGCGTTCGTCCGTTACCGAACGGCATCCTGCAATCGAGCAGGAGAATATTCAGGTCACGTTTCAGGCCCAGGTGCTGAAAACCGTCATCAAGAATGAAGATGTCCGGATCGAACCGCTCCAGCGCAAGACACCCGGCCTGATAACGGTCTGCGCCGATGACTACCTGAAGACCCGGATGAGAGGTGGCGAGAAGATAAGGTTCATCTCCCGCCTCTTCGGGAGAAAGAAAAACGTCGCTGCCGTCGGCGACAATCCGGATATCTTCTTCATTGGCTCTGCCATACCCCCGGGAAAGAACGACGACCCGTTTCCCGCGCTCCATAAACCAGCGGGCCAGGTAAGCCGTCATCGGGGTCTTGCCGGTCCCGCCGATAGTTATATTTCCCACTGCGACAACCGGTTTCGGAAGCCGATAAGAGCGGAAAATCCCCGCTGCATAAGCGGCTGCCCGCAGGCTGAGCAAAGCCGCATAAGAAAATGACAGGGGCGTGAGGGCGGACAACAAGAGGCGGTCTAAAGGGGTGCGTCTATTGCCGTCCCAGAGTTCCCGAAAATAATGTGTCAAACCTGAAGTTTCAAGTTTCATGTCTCAAGTTTACGGTAACTGTTCAATGTTCACCGATCTTGCACCAGGTCCCCAGAACTTGCTTGATGACTTCCATCTGCAATTCCGTGGCCCCGCTGTTATCCAGAAGTAGCCGCATCCCGTTTTCCCCGGTTGCACGAAGTTTTTCAGGGTCATCCAGAAGCGACTTAAGGACGGCGGTCAGTTCCTCTCCGTCTTTAACCTGGAAGCCGCCCCCGTAAGCAAGGAGAAGCGCTGCGGGCTCCCTGAAGTTGTGCATATGCGGACCGAACAGGACTGGCACCCCCAGTGACGCCGGCTCCAGGATATTGTGGCCGCCGGTCATTGCCAAGCTGCCGCCGACGAAAACCATATCTGAGATAGCGTAGAACCGCATCAACTCACCGACAGTATCAACCAACAGGACCTCGCCCGGTATGAACAGACCCTCGCGCCGGTCGAGCATGGAACAAACAGTAAACGGCATGCCAGAATTCCTGATGATTTCGGCGACCTCCCCTGCCCGCTCAGGATGACGCGGCGCGAGCACGAGAAAGCATTCCAGTCCCTCGGCCAAAAGGTGCCGATATGCGGAAAGGAGCGTCTCTTCCTCCCCAGCATGGGTACTGCCAGCGGTAATCACCATGAGCCTGTCGGGGACCTTGCAAATGCCGCGCAATTCCCTTTTCTTCTCAACCGTTGGGGCAATAACCGGGATATCGTACTTGAGGTTCTTGGCAACATGAACCCGCTTGGGCTCCGCCCCGATGGCAATGATCCGGCGGGCGTCTTCGGCCGTCTGCATGCAGAATGCCGCGAAGTTCGAGAGGACCGGGCGGAAAAACCAACGCAGTTTCATGTATCGTCCGAACGACCGGTCGGAGATGCGTCCGTTCACGAGCAGAGCCGGTATCCCCATCTCCCGGGTGACCCGCAGGAAATTAGGCCAGATCTCAGTTTCCACGATGATTACCAAGGCCGGACGGACCCTGTTCAGTGCGCGGCTTACCGTAAAACGATAATCGAGGGGTAAATAGATGCAGTGATCGATCTCGGCCGTCTTTTCGGCGATGCTGCGACCGGTTTCGGTGACGTTCGACAAAACAATCCTGATCCCGGGCAGACTATCCTTGAGTGCCTTTAGGAGCGGCTTTACCGCCATCGTCTCCCCCACCGACACCGCATGCACCCAGACAGTTTTTTGCCCGGCACGAACGGATGCCAAGCCGGCATCAAGTACGCCGAAACGCTCGGCGATTCCCTCCCGGCGTTTTCCCCTGCGCCATGACCGGATCATGGAATAGGCGGCGATGAATGGAGTGGCTAAAATTAGAAGGATATTGTACAAAAAATACATGGGCACCGTTCAGGGTCCGACGTTCAAGGCTCTTTGGTTATTAACTCGGAACCTCGAACCTAAAACTTTGAACCGGTATATTCGTCCGCCTGCAGGGTAGTATCACGCAGGGCCTCTTCGATGCGCAGACGAAACGCTTCCAACGACTCCCCTTTTCGGTAATAGAGCGGCTCGCCCCAGACAAACACACCGCGGGAAAATGGGTATGGCAGGAGAAAGCGGTCCCAACTATTAAACCTTTTGGACCGGGACGAGGCAAAGCTAAGGGGCAGGATGGGACGTCCAGTCGTCCGGGCCACGTGGGCCACACCCTGTTTCACCACCTCGGCAGGGCCGCGTGGGCCATCCGGGGTTATAGCCAGGTCGGAGTTTTTGCGCACCAGCTGGACCAGTTCCCTGATCGCCGCTGCGCCCCCTTTCGACGAAGAACCGCGCACACGGTGGAAACCGAACCCCTTCATCACGTTGGCGATCAACTCCCCGTCGCCATGACCGCTGATGAGAACATTCATGTCCTTGCCCATGTATGCGAACGGACACATGAGGAGCCTGTTGTGCCAGAACACGACAATGACACCTTCCCCTCGGTCGTGCAATGGCTGTGGTATTTCTCTCCCGACAACCCTGATCCGCATGGTGGCATAAAGGAGCCGGACAACGGCATAGATAAGGGCCGGCAGGACTCCGCCTGTAAGCCGGATTTTCAGATTGCGCAACAGATCTTTCATCAACCTTCATAACTTCATAATAAATTTTACAAATCCGGGGAAATCCCCAGCTGCAAGAAGTGACGTGTATTCCGAACAAGGCGTAAAAGCTACTTCGCTGTGAAGAAAGGCGCGCGTTAGTGCTTTAGATGGACTTTTACCGAAATGCGTCAGCTTTGGAACTGCATGTCATATAGTTTTTTGTATACCCCTCCCAGGGCCAGCAGTTCATCATGGCGCCCGCTTTCGACGATCTCCCCATTATCCAGCACTACGATCTTATCGGCATGGAGAATGGTTGAAAGGCGGTGGGCAATGACAAAGGTGGTGCGGTTGGCCATCAGGTTATTGAGGGCGTACTGCACCATTTGCTCGCTTTCAGTGTCGAGGGCGCTGGTAGCCTCATCAAGTATGAGTATCGGCGCATCCTTCAGAATCGCCCTGGCGATGCAGATCCTCTGTCTTTGCCCTCCGGAGAGCCTTACTCCGCGGTCGCCGATATTGGTTGAATACCCATCCGGAATCTCCATGATGAAGTCATGGGCAAAAGCTGCCTTGGCGGCCGCCTCGACCTCGGCATCGGCGGCATCAGGTTTGCCGTAGCGGATATTGTTGGCTATGGTGTCGTTGAACAAAAAGGTTTCCTGATCGACAAGGGCTATCTGGTGCAAAAGGTCCCTGATCCTCAGATGACGGATATCGATGCCGTCAATCTTCACTTCCCCGGCCGTGACATCATAGAATCGCATGAGTAAGGAAACCAAGGTGGTTTTCCCCCCTCCGGACGGGCCAACGAGGGCAACAATCTCCCCTTTATGGGCATGCAGGGTGATTTTATTCAGAACCAGCTCCTTTGCGTTGCCGTAAAGGAAGGAAACTCCTTCAAATGACACATCCCCACTCGCCCGGTGGAGCTCGGCAGGCATGACCGGGTCGGTAATCTCCGGCTTTTCGTCAATGACCTCAAAGACCCGTTCGGCGGCGCCGATGGCACGCTGCATCACGTTATATGAGCTTATGAGCTTTTTCAACGGATTATAGAAAAGCCCCATGGCCGTGAGGAATGACAGGAATTCTGCGGTTCCCATGGCACCGTGGCGGATGATGGTAACACCGAACCAGATAACGGCGGCAATCCCGAAGGAGGTGATCACCTCCATCACCGGGGCTGAAAGGGCCTCATACTTGATCGACTTGCGCATGAAATGATAGTAGCCGCGGTTGCTGGCGATAAACTTTTCAATCTCCCGGCCCTCAAGACCAAAAGCCTTGATCACCTTGATCCCGGAAAAGGTCTCCTGAAGTATGCTCGATATGTCTCCCATCTTTCCCTGACTCGCCTTGGAGAGGTTCTTGATCCGCCGGCCGATCTTTTGCGCAGGATACACCGTCAGTGGGATTACAAGGGAGGCGATGATCGCCAGCCGCCAGTTGCGGTAGAAGAGCACCCCCATAAGGAAGGCGGCTCCCAGGCCGTCACGGAAAAGGCCAGTAATGACATTGGCCACTCCTTCCTGCATGATAGTGACATCATTCAAAACCCGCGACATGAGAACGCCGGTCGTATTGCCGGTGAAGAAACTGAGACTCAGATTCATGTTGTTGTGATAGATCCGGCTGCGGATGTCCTGGATCGACAACTGCCCCGCTGTACGAATAAGATATTCATTGACATACCGGCAGAGCCCGCGGAAACTGAAGACAACTACGATCGCCAGCGGCATGAAAAGGAGAAAGGTGGTATCGCCCTTCTTGATGACCTGCGTCAGAAAAGGCGCCACCATGTAAGCAATGAGAGCATCGATACTGCCGACACCGGCGGAGGCGACTGCGGACACGGCAATGCGCCACCAATAGGGTTTGCTGAAGGTGAGCAATCTTTTGAAGATCTTCATTTCGTTCCCTGGCCCGCCCCGAGCATCTCGAGAACCAGGCCGGCGGCCCTGGCCGACCCGCCGCCGCTCCCCAGTTTTGCCCTGATACCGGCAAGCCTGGCCCGCATCTCTTTCGCGTAGTCGTCATCCGTCAGAATGCGGGCTATTTCCGCCGTAATCCATGCCGGTTCCGCATCATCCTGGATCAGTTCCTGGACCACCCGCTCACCCGCCACGATATTACAGATACCGATATGATCCACCTTTATGAGGCGTTTTCCCACCGCATAAGTCAGGGGGGAGACCCTGTAGATGATGACCATCGGCACCCCCATCAGGGCAGTCTCAAGGGTCACTGTTCCGGAAACGGTGATGATTGCATCGCAGACCTGCATCACGTCATATACCTTCTCCTCGATAACCCGGACATCGAGATCTGGGGATTCCAGAAAAGGGGCAATATCGGCAGTGGTCAGGCTGGAAGCAAGAGGAAGGATAAACTGCACGTCCGGAAAGTGCTTCCTAAGGAGACAGGCGGCTTTCAGAATCGTTGCCGAGAGGTTTTTTATCTCACCCTTCCGGCTGCCGGGAAACAGGCCTACCGTTTTTTTTGCCGGATCGAGGCCGAAACGGGCCTGCGCCTCGGAGGGGGTCATGGTTGGATGGACTGTATCGACCAACGGGTGCCCCACAAATGTAACCGGAACCCCTTCTTTCTCATAAAAAGGGACTTCAAAAGGAAATACCACCGCCATCCGGTCGACCAGCCGGGCAATCTTTTTCACCCGCCCGACACGCCAGGCCCAAACCTGGGGGCTGATATAGTAAAGGACCCTGACTCCTGCGTTTTTGGCCACTTTAGCCAGATGGAGATTGAAGTCGGGATAGTCTATCAGGATGAGCAGATCGGGAGGGTCAGTCCGGATGATCCTTTTCAGGGTTTTAAAAGCACGGCGAATTACCGCGAAATGAGAGATGACCTCAATTAGGCCTACTACCGCCATATCAGAGGAATCGACCAGGGTCGTCACCCCCGCTTCCCGCATTTTCGGGCCGCCGATGCCGAAAAACGACAGGTCCTGGTTTTTGCGGAGGGCCTCTTTGACCAGGTTGGAGCCGTGCAGGTCACCGGAAGCCTCACCGGCGACTATCATGATTCGTTTATGCAATAAAACACCTGCCGCTAGCCGCTAGCCACTAGCCTCTGTTATTGATATGCCGCTTAAATATCCGCCAGCTGCCTGCTTTTAGCTGCCTGTTATTGCCTTAACCGCCATCACCACCTCCAGCACCTGCGCATCGGTCATCTCCGGGAAGATGGGAAGCGACAGGCAACGACCGGAGATCTCTTCGGATACGGGCAGCGAGATGTTCCGATAATCCGAGGCGAACACCTCCTGACGATGAAGCGGGATCGGGTAATAAATGGCCGAAGCAATCCCGGCGTCCGTCAGCGCTTCCATGATTTTATCCCGGCTATTGGTCAGAACGGTATATTGATGGTAAACATGAATCCCCTTGCCATCCTCATGGGGGGTGGTTAACGCCGAATCTTTCAATAGTTCAGTATAATGTTGGGCAACCCTTTGCCGCCCGGCATTGTATTCCCCAATGTGCTTCAGCTTGACGCGCAGGACCACCGCCTGAATCTCGTCAAGGCGGCTGTTGTAGCCGATCACGTTGTGGTGATACCTGACCCGGCTGCCATGGTTGCGGAGAATGCGGAGCTGTTCCGCCAGTTCAGGGGAATTGGTCGTTACCATGCCGCCGTCACCGTAACAGCCGAGGTTTTTGCTGGGGAAAAAGCTGAAGCAGCCGAACGCACCGATGGTACCCGTCATCCGGCCACCTGTCTTGGCACCGAATGACTGGGCGCAGTCCTCGATGAGCATGAGGCCATGTTTTTGACAGATTGATTCTATGGTTGCCATGTCGGCCGGCTGGCCGAAAAGGTGAACCGGAAGGACTGCGCGGCTCTTCGGGGTAATGGCCGCCTCGATTCGGGCCGGGTCGATGTTGAAGCTCTTTGGGTCGATGTCAACAAACACCGGAGTGGCGCCGACATAGCGGATCGCTTCGGCGGTAGCGATAAAAGTGAAAGGGGAGGTTATGACCTCGTCTCCCGCCCCGATGCCAGCCGCCGCCAGGGCCAGGTGGAGGGCATCGGTGCCTGATGCCACGGCCACGGCGTGCTGTACTCCAAGGTAAGCCGCTGCTTCGGTTTCAAAGGCGGCGACGTTCGGCCCAAGTATGAACTGGGTTTTCTCCAGGGCTGCGAGAATACCTCTATCTATTTCATCCTTTATATTCAGGTACTGTGCTTTCAAGTCCACCATGGGAATCATGTTAACACCTCGATTCAAGTTTCAGGCAATAAACTGTGATCTTTCAAAGCTGAAACTTGAAATTGCCTCACAGTTTTTTTATAATCCTTAGCGCCGTTTCAAGCGCATACCTGCCATCTTCACCTGAAACCACGGGCGGTTTACCGTTAATTATGGCGTTTAGAAAAGCTTCGATCTCGCTTTTCAAGGCATCCGTCTGGTCGAATCTCTTTTCTTCTTTCGTTATATTTGGAACCCCGGGAAACATCTCCCCATCACCTTTGCGGAATACCGCGAACGTCTTGTTCTGGAAATCGACGCTTATATATGCGTCAGGCTGGAAGATCCGCATCTTCCGCTCGCTCTTGAGGCTGATCCGGCTGGCAGTGACGTTGGCGACACAGCCGTTCGCAAACTGGATGCGGGCGTTTGCGATGTCCTCCTCCTCCGTAAAGACGGGCGTGCCAATGGAGTTGATCTGCTCGACCTTTGATCCGACAATGTTCTGGATGATGTCGATATCATGTATCATCAGGTCAAGTACAACGTTCACATCGGTTCCCCGCGGCTTGAAAGGGGCAATCCGGATCGACTCGATAAAACCAGGCTGCTTGACAATGCCTTCCAACGCGACCACTACCGGATTGAAACGCTCCAAGTGGCCAACCTGGAAAACCACCTTTCGTGCGGTTGCGATCCGGATCAACTCGTCAGCCTCCGCCAGAGTGGTGGTAATCGGCTTCTCCAGAAGAACGTGCACCCCTTTTTCCAGAAAAGCCTTTGCCACTTCGTAATGACATTGGGTCGGCACCACGACACTGACAGCATCGACCCGATCGATGATTTCCCGATAATCGGTAAAGGCCTGGACGCCAGTTTTCCCGGCCACCGCCATTGCACGTTCCCTGTCCAGATCAACTACTGCAACCAGCTGGGTATCGTCCAGCTGGGCATACTTTTCGGCGTGGAACTGGCCCAGATAGCCGACCCCGATTACAGCGCTCCTGATCTTATCCATCAGCGGCATATACCTCTTTCCGATTTTTCTATGAATTCGACAAAATGGTTGACTTCCGGAAATCCAGGAAGTTCAGCCCTGATCCGCGCCAATGCATCGCTTACGCGCAGCTTGGATAAAATGAGTATCCGGTAAGCCTTCTTAAGGATTGTAATGAGCTCACGGGAAAACCCCCTCCGCCTGAGCCCCACAATGTTCAGACCGCGCATCCTTGCCCGGTCACCGGCGGCAATCGTGTAGGGCGCTACATCCTGGCCCACCATTGCCCCGCCGGAGAGCATGGCGCTCTCACCGATCCGAACATACTGGTGGATGGCGGAGAGCCCGCCCAGGATCGCGAAGTCCTCGACCAGGACATGCCCCGCCAGTGTCGATCCGTTTGCCATGATGACCCGGTTGCCGATGACACAGTCATGGGCCACATGACAATAGGCCATGAAGAGGTTATCGTTGCCGATGAGCGTCTCGCCGATGCCGGTGACCGTACCCGGCTGTATCGTGGCAAATTCCCGGACAATGTTTCTGTCCCCGACGATAAGCCAGGTTTTTTCCCCCCTGTATTTAAGGTCCTGCGGAACACCTCCCACAGAGGCCAGAGGAAATATCCGGTTCTCTTCCCCGATCCGCGTCCAGCCTTCGATTACCGAGTGGGCGCCGACCGTAGTATTCCGGCCGATGGTCACATGTTCCCCGATCACCACAAAGGGGCCCACCTCGACACTCAAGTCCAACTCCGCCTTCGGGTGTATTACGGCAGTCGGATGGATCATATTTATCCTAACAGCTAAGCAGTGAAAAGCTCCAGCAAGGCGCGGTGTCCTTTCGAATGAGGCATAACAGCTTTATGTCGCAGTGGAAAAAACGCGCCAATAGGCCACAGATGGACTTTCAACAAAGCCATTAGCGGTCCGCGAATGTCGCCTTCAACTCCGCTTCCGTAACCAGCTTGTCGTCAACGAAGACCTTGCCGTTGAAGACCCAAATATTCCGGCGATTCGAGACGGACTCCATCTCGATGCGGAGCTGGTCACCGGGCATGACCGGCCGACGGAACTTGGCGTTGTCAATGGCGACAAAATAGCAGACTTTCTTGCGAATCTCGTCATTCGAAGCCAGGTAGGCGAGAATTCCACCCACCTGAGCCATGGCTTCGATGATCAGTACACCAGGCATGACCGGGTGGCCGGGAAAGTGCCCGGGGAAAAAGGGCTCGTTGATGGAAACGTTCTTCAGCCCGACAATCTTCTTACCAGGCTCATGATCAATGATCCTGTCCACCAGCAAAAACGGGTATCGGTGCGGCAAAATCTTCATGATTTCATTGATATCAAGCATTGTACCCTCCTTACTTTAATAAGTTACAGGTTTCATGTTCCAAGTTGAATATTATTAAACTGAACATGGTGCTTTCAGCTATTAACTTGAAACTTCTCTTCCAGCTCCTGTACCCGCTTTTCCAGGGCGCTCAGGTTCTTGCGCAGTTCGGGAAGTTTAGGAACGGTCCCCATTGACCGCAGCCACTCCCGATGGGGGATGGTAGGAATGCCGCTGAACATGCCGTTAGCCGGGAGATTGCCCGGCACCCCTGACTTGGCCCCCACCATGGTATTGTCGCCGATTTCCAGATGGCCGGCAACCCCCACCTGTCCGGCCAGCGTAACATGCTCACCGAGCCTGGTACTGCCGGATATCCCCACCTGTGAGACGATCATGCAGTTTTCACCGATAACGCAGTTGTGGGCAATCTGCACCAGGTTGTCGATCTTGGTCCCACGCCGGATCAGGGTCACCTCGAGGGCGGCGCGATCGATGGCCGTATTGGCGCCTATCTCCACATCGTCTTCGATAACCACGATGCCGATCTGCGGGATCTTGTACCACCCTTTGCCGTCCGGCGCATAGCCGAAGCCGTCGCTCCCGATCACCGCGCCGCTGTGGATGATGACCCGGTTGCCGATGCGGCATCTCTCACGCACTACGACGTTGGCATGAATAGTGACGTCATCACCCACCTCTACACCCTCGTAGAGGACCACACCGGGAAAGAGAGTTACCCGGTTCCCCAGTTTTACGCCGTCAGCCACATACGCGCCGGGATAGACCGTCACTGAGTCGCCCATGGAGACTTTATCACCTAGAAAGGCCCCTGCAATGACCCCTTTCGCCTCAAGCGGCCTGACATGAAACAGTGTCAGGAGCTTGGCGAAAGCGAGATAAGGGTTTTTTACCTCGATTGCGTTTTTGCCGTGCCTTTCGGTCCCGGGTGGGAGCACTATCGCCGAAGCCATGGTGGTAGCGACTTTGGCGGCATACTTCGGGTTGGCAAGAAAGGTGATTTGACCCTCGCCGGCATCATCAAGAGCGGCAATACCGCGTATCCTTAAATTTTCATCACCGGTTACCGTACCGCCCAGATAAGCGGCCAACTCCTTCAGGCTCTTTTCCATGTAGTTCTCCCGGAGATCGCAGGGTTAATGTTCTAAATTCAAGGTTCTTTGTTTTTATGTTGTAAAACCAAGCCGCGACCTAGAATCTTTTGCGTAGGACTATTTCATTCTCGAGGCATTGAAAGACTTCAACAGTTCTTCGGTCAGATCTGCCTTTTCGTCCACATAGAGCATTGCATCGTTTTTGACAAAAACAATGGTGTATCCGTTATTGCGGCCGTAATTCTGGACCATCTTGACAATCTGCTCGACAATCTTATTGGTCAACTCGTCATTCTTCGCCTGCAGGTCATCCTGGGCGTCTTTGAGGAAGCGCTGATACTCTTTGAGCTTCTGCTGGTAGTCTTTTTCCTTGCCGCCTCGCGCCGACTCAGAAAGGAGCACGTTCTGTTTTTCCAGGTCCGCTTTCAGTCTCTTCAGTTCCTCTTCCCTGGTGTTTTTCTCTCCCTCATATTTATTGGCTTTGACGGCGAGCTGTTCCTTGGCCTCCTTGCCGGCATCCGAATTAAGCAGGACCTTCTGGATATCCACGAAGCCGAGTTTCACCCCGTCTGCGCCTAGCGCCGCCGAAGCAATGGTGAGGGAAAATGTGAGAATGAGTGTGATGATGATCCGTTTCATGCAAAATCTCCTTTATAGTGAGTTAGAAAAAGCTTCCCATGGAAAATTCAATCCTGCCGCTTGATTTATCAATGTTAGTGCGGGGATTGACGGGGATTCCGTATTCAATGCGCAATGGGCCCATCGGTGAAAGCCAGCGGAAACCGAAGCCGTAACTTGCCTGGACCCGGGAAAAAAGTTTGTCGAGGCCGTTGTAAGCATCACCGACATCCGTGAACAGCACGCCTTTAAGTCCTGCATCCTTGATGAGGGGAAATACATATTCCAGATTGAAAAACGCCTCGGTGTCCCCGCCAAGAAAGGCATTAAAAGTAGCAGGGACGGTATTAAAGGTGGTGGGATCCGTCCAAGGCATAATAGTGCTGGTGGTGGGACAGACCGTCCTGCCAGCATAACCGCGAATGGTATTTATTCCACCGAGATAGAACTTTTCGTCGATCGGTATGGTTTTGCCGAGTTCCTCAATATAGCCAAAAGATCCGTTCAGGGAGAAGACGGATCCCCAGAACCCCGGATAAAAGATCCTCGTATCACCCATATAGCGCATGAAACGGGTGCTTCCGCCAAGACCGGAAAACTCCAATGACAGGTTGCTGACCATCCCTGTTGTCGGGTCGAGGCGGTAGTCGGTACTGTTTCTCGTTATGCTGGCGGTAATGGAGCTGACAGAGTAGTCCGTCGCCGGCGGTGCAATCACTCCTTTCTGGATGTCATACAAAAGCGCCTGTGACTCGTCAAAGATTTTCTTTTCTTCGTATTTGTATACCCATAAAGTGCTGAGAGTATCGGAGAGGGTGTAGCCCCCCTTGAGGTCAAAGCCGGTAGCCCGGTTGGTGTAATCGGTAAATACCCGCTGGGTCCTGTACAAGTCTCCGCCGGCGGTCCACCTGGTATCCATGAAATAGGGATCGGTGAGTCCCAGGTTATACATCTGGGTCTTAGAACCGAAAGAGACGGCAGCTTTGGCGTTCAGCCCGAGTCCCAGATAGTTCGATTGCTGGACCGACCCCTGGCCCATTATTCCGTCGAGGGAGCTGTATCCGGCACCGATACTGAACTGTCCGGTCGACTTTTCCTTTACCTCCACGTTCATATTCAACTTGTTGTCCGCACTTCCCTTTTTAGTGGAAATGTTCGCTTCCTCAAAAAACCCGGTGTTCATCAGGCTCTGTTTGCTCTTTTTCAGAGGGGTGGCGCCGTAAAGGTCCCCTTCCGCCAGTTTCAACTCGCGCCGCACAACCTTGTCGCGGGTCCTGGTATTGCCAGAGATATTGATCCGGTCTATGTAGACCTTCTCCCCTTTCTCGAAATCAAAGGTAATATCGATGGTCTTCTTGTCGTTGTTCATCTTGGAAAGCGGCGTAACGTTCGCAAAGGCATACCCCTTGTCGGCATAGACGTCGGTCAGGGTAAAGACATCAGTGCGCAAGATCGAGCGATTGAAGATCTCACCCGTTTTAAGCTTGACTTTTTTTGCGAGCTCTCCTTCACTCTCCAGGAGCTCTCCCTTATAGCCGATGGAACCAGTCCTGAACTGGTCACCTTCGGTAATGCCAATGGTGACGATGAGCGCCTTTTTGTCCGCCGCTAGTTCAACCTTGGGTTCCCCGACTTTCACATTCGCATAACCGTTATTGTAGTATAGATCGGCAATAAGATTAGCATCGTTTTTCAGGACGTCTTCCTTGTAAGTTCCGGCATCGGTAAGCCAGGAAAGGAACCATTTCTCCTTGGTCTCCATTGCTTTTTTCAGCTTTTTGTTAGTGAACGCCCGGTTCCCCTCGAAACGGATCTCCCTGATAAGGATTTTCTTCCCCTCATTAATTTTGAAAACCACCCTGACATCCGTATTGGACTTCTTTATCGTGGTAGTTTCCACTTCGGCCAGATAGTATCCCTCGTCGGCATAGAGTTTTTTTACCTTTATCACGCTCTTGGTCAGTTCTTTGGGAGAAAAGACATTGGTCGGCTTCAACTCGATCGCCTCCCGGATCTTGTCATCCTTTATTTCCTTATTCCCTTCTATCTTGATTTCGCGGACTATCGGTTTTTCCACAACGACATAGGTGAGAATTACACCTTTCTCCCCCTTTACTGTCTCGACCCTGACATCCTGAAAATGCCCCAGGTTATAGATGGCGTGGATATCACTGTCCACCTTATCGGTATCGAGTGGTTCTCCCGCTTTGAGTTTAACCACATTCAGGATAGCGCCGGTCTCGATCCGCCGATTACCCTTGATTAGGACCTTGTCGATCTTTTCCCCTTCACCTAAGGTAGCGCCGCAGAACAAGATAAGAAGCATTATCATGCAAATAAAAGCACTGAATAACCGGCGCAAATTCCCCCCAGTAGACCTGACCCAAGTCATTAATATTCTATTCTGCCATCCACCATCCTGATGGTCTTTCCCATCCTGGCGGCAAGCCTTTCATTGTGGGTGACGATTATCAGGGTAATTCCCTTTTCGCGGTGAATTCCCGCTAGAATATCGTGGACCTCGTCGCTGGTTTTCATATCCAGATTGCCGGTCGGCTCATCCGCCAGGAGAAGACGCGGCGACATCATTAGCGCCCTGGCAATGGCAACCCGCTGCTGTTCGCCGCCGGAGAGTTCACCCGGCTTGTGGGAAAAGCGGTGGGCCAGTCCGACGTCCGCGAGAAGGCCAGCGGCAACCTTCTCTGCCTCATTCTTTTTGACCCCAGAGATCAAAAGGGGCATCATGGCGTTCTCCAGAGCGGAGAATTCGGGAAGCAGGTGATGGAACTGGAATACGAAGCCGATTGAGCGGTTCCTTAAGTGGGCCAGCGCCTTATCACTCATTTGGAATAGATCGTTATCGTCGAATTGCACTTTCCCGGCAGACGGCCGGTCCAGGGTCCCCAGTATATGTAGGAGAGTGCTTTTCCCGGCGCCGGAAGCCCCGACCAGGGCTATGGTCTCACCGGCCGCCACCTGCAGGTTTATCCCTTTCAGCACGTCGACCTTGCCGGCCTTGGAGCCGAAGGATTTACAAAGGTCGCTCACCTCGAGCAAATTGCTCATTTAAGCACCCTGATAAAGAACAACCCGCCAAATGTGGAAAAAGCTCCAGTTGCCAGGCGCGCCGGGGTTTCCGAACTAGGCTTAACAGCTAAACGCCTTAGTGGAGGAAGCCACGGCAAAACGCCGCAGATGGACTTTTGCCGCTTTCGGTCACTCATAGCGGAGCGCTTCCGCCGGCGCCATTCGTGATGCCTGCCACGACGGGTAGAGGGTCGCCACAAACGATATTATCACTGCGGTAACCGAAATGAGGACCACATCATTAGGGATGACCAGTGACGGAAAACGGTCCAGGTAATAGACGTCCTTGCTGAACAGCTCGAAACCGGTCATCCTCTGGATGAAGCCGACAATCGGCTCCAGGTTCAGGGCCACGAGCAGTCCTCCCAGGACCCCGATCATCGTGCCGGTTACGCCGATAATGAGCCCCTCCAGCACGAAAATCCGCATGATGCTTCTCCCGGTGGCCCCCATTGATTTCAGAATGGCAATATCCTTGGTCTTTTCCATTACGACCATGAAGAGGGTGGAGGCAATGCCGAACGCGGCCACCAGCACGATCAGGGTCAGAATGATGAACATCACCATTTTCTCGGTCTTAAGCGCAAAAAGGATGTTCTTGTTCATCTGCATCCAGTCCCTCGCGTAGTAGGGAAAGCCCAGTTCACGGTTGATGTTACGGGTGATCTCACCGGTCCCGTAAACATTCGTGACCTTCAGCTGAATGCCGGTCACCGCGTCATCCATTCCGAGAAAGGCCTGTGCTTCTCGTAAACCCACGTAAGCCAGGGTCGAGTCGTACTCGAACATCCCGGTATTGAATATTCCCACTACCCGGAACTGCTTCATCTTGGGTATCATGCCCATTGGGGTAATGTTCCCCATAGGAGAAATCACATTGACCATGTCGCCTGGATAGAGGTTGAGATGCTTTGCCAGCTCCTTGCCGATTATCATCCCCGGCCTGGGCGGTTCACTCCCTGGAACCGGGGCAGGCAAGGGGGTGTCCAGGTCGGAAAGCTTCCCCTCGGTCATTGATTTATACAAATTGGTGACTTGGGTATCAGTCCGTGTTTCTATGCCGCGCAGCACCACACCGGAAACGTTTTTCCCTGTGGAGAGCATGACCTGGCTGTAAATAAACGGCGTTGCCGCAACGACTCCGCTAAATCCCTTCAGTTTCTGCATCAGATTATTATAATCAGCAATATCGCCACTCGATTTCAGGACTACAATGTGGGCATTGGTGCCGAGAATCTTTTCCTTCAGGTCTTCTTCAAAACCGGTCATCACTGCCAGGACGATAATCAGGGCCATCACCCCCAAGGCAACGCCGGCCGTGGAGATAACGGTAATGATCGAGATGAAGGTCGATTTCCGCTTGGCCTTCAGGTAGCGCAGGCCGATGAAAAGCTCGTATGGCATCTTAAACCTTGGGCCTAGGGGGTAGAAGAGGCTAGGGGCCGGTCTTTATCCTGTCCCAAGTCCCTATACACCAATCCTTGTCTATTTTTCTTTGCGCAACTGCGGGAACAAAATCACATCCCTGATGGAAGGGGAATCGGTCAGTAGCATTATCAGCCGGTCGATGCCGATCCCCTCGCCGGCGGCAGGGGGCATGCCATATTCCAGGGCACGGATATAGTCCTCATCCATGTAATGCGCCTCTTCGTCACCCCCGGTCTTAGCAAGCACCTGCGCCAGGAAACGCTCCTTCTGGTCCCGCGGGTCGTTCAGTTCGGAAAAGGCATTGGCCATTTCGCGGCCGGCGCAGTAAAATTCAAAACGGTCCACTATTTCCGGGTCATGATCGTTTTTCCTGGAAAGAGGAGAAACCTCCGTGGGATATGCAGTGATAAAGGTCGGCTGGATCAACCTGGTCTCGGCGACCTCCTCGAATATCTCGATCAGGAGCTTGCCGTAGCCGATATCGGCCGGAATGTCCAACCCGATTTCCTTTGCGTAGGCATATGTCAAGTCCCGGTCGGCCAACGCGCGGGGCGTGATGTCTCCGTTTTCCAGGATCGCTTCTTTGACGGTAAGCCGCTTCCAGGGTCTATCAAAGCTGATCATCTCCCCCTGATAGGTAAACTTCAGGGTACCCAGGACCGTCTGCGCCACATGGCAGAGAAGCTCTTCGGTGAAATCCATCAGATCTTCGTAGCTGGCATAGGCCTGGTAGAACTCCATCATGGTGAATTCAGGGTTGTGGCGAACGGAAATCCCCTCGTTGCGGAAGTTCCGGTTGATCTCGAAGACCTTTTCGAACCCGCCTACCACCAGTCTTTTCAGGTATAGTTCCGGGGCGATCCGCAGGAAGAGTTGCATATCCAAGCTGTTGTGGAATGTCACGAAGGGGCGGGCGGTCGCGCCGCCCGGAATCGGCTGCATCATCGGGGTCTCGACCTCGAGGAAATCGTGGGCCATCATGAATTCGCGAATGAGATTGATGACCCGGGAGCGCATAATGAAAACCTCGCGCACCTCGGGGTTGACGATCAGGTCTACATAGCGCTGCCGGTAGCGGGTTTCCACGTCGGTGAGGCCGTGGAATTTTTCGGGGAGCGGCAGCAGCGACTTGGTCAGGAGCCGGATCGCAGTGACGTGGAGGGATAGTTCGCCGGTCTTGGTCCGGAATGGGTAGCCGACAGCGCCGATGATGTCGCCAATATCGAAGGTCTGGAAATCGGCAAAAACAACATCCCCAACGGCGTCCTTCTTCACATAGAGCTGGACCCGCCCCTTGCGGTCCTGCATCTGGATAAAGGCGGCCTTGCCAAAGGAGCGGCGGGCGATAATCCGCCCGGCCACAACAAAGGTCCGGTCGTTCTCCGGGATGATTTCCAGATGACCGTAAGCGTCCGCCACGTCCTTAGATGTATGGGTCGGTCGGAAATCGTTCGGATAGGGGTTGATCCCCGCTTCCCACAACGCGTCCACCTTTTTTCTTCTCTGCAGCAACAGTTCGCTCAGCTCTTCCATCAACCCCTGCACCTCTCTTCAAACCCCGAAGCCGGTTTGTTTCATAAACAGGCAGGGTACCGTATTACATGTATCTAAGTCAAGTAAAAAGGGGGAACGGATAAACCGTTCCCCCGGCTAAAATCTTAACTATTCTCGGCGGATATGTATACACCAGGAGCACCAGCGCAACGTGCCGGGCATGGAGATAAAGCACTTTTGCCGTTTTTGCCAATCAGGGTGAAGGTGGATAAATAACGGAGCCGGTTGAGAAACCCAGAACCGGCGTGGCAAAATTCAGGTCGGTCGTGGAAGTGCCCCCCTGGCCAAGCTGACCGAATGTGTTGTCCCCCCAGGCCCAGAGCTTGCCGCTGCTGTCAACGGCGAAGCTGTTGTTACCGATGGCGATGATAGTTGTCACACCAGTTAATGGTTGAGTGAAGTTCACCATCACCTGGACCGGGGTCAATACCCCCGTGATAGTCAACAGGGGCGCCCCGTTCCCCAACTGGCCGGAGTAATTCGATCCCCAGGCCCAGACCGACCCGTCACTCATCAGAACAAGTGAGTGATCAAGCCCGGCGGCCACGGCTATAGGCGTGACACCATTAGCAGTAGGAAGGCCAATTACCGGAACCACGCCATGGTTCCTGGTGATGACAGTCCCGTCACCGAGCTGCCCCCAGTAATTATAGCCGCAGGACCATACTGTTGCGGCTGTTGTGGAGGTTGCGGCGGTAATGAACAGGCTGTGACTCCCGCCGGCTGCGATGGCGGTAACACTGGCGAGGGTGGGATAATTGGGAGCATCTTCGACGACTACGGTTGGAACTATGCTGTTAAAAGAGGTGGAATATGCGCCAAAGACAGGAGTAGTAGTCACCGCATTCCCCAATTGACCGAAGTAATTATACCCCCAACTCATTGCTGTGTTGTTAGCCAGCATGGCGAGGCTGTGGCTTCCGCCGGCGGATATCAGGGAAGCTACCAGGGGTGACCCGGTCAACGGGTTTTGGATCTGCACCGCGGCAATGCGCGAGATTATCGTACCGTCCCCCAGCTGACCTAGGGCGTTGTCCCCCCAGGCCCAGACCGTTCCGTCGTTCACAATGGCCAGACTATGGTTCCCGCCCGCTGAAACGGCGGCAACTCTCGTCAAGGGGCCATTGAGAGTAACTTTATCCAGGGCATATTTATAAACCTGAACTGGAACCGCACTGGGGGTTACCGTATAATTCCCCAATTGCCCATAACCGTTGTTTCCCCAGGCATAGGCACTGCTGTTATTTTTGAAGGCGAGCGTATGCGTTCCACCCGCGGAAATGCCGGCCATACCAGTTGCTGCGAAACCTACCACAAGCTGCGGGGCGAATTGGGTGGCGCCGGTGGTATCGTTATTTCCCAACTGGCCGTAGGTGTTTGCTCCCCAGGCGTAGGATGTGCCATTTCTCAAGGCCACCATGTGGGCATAGAAGACGACGGGGGCCGTGGAAGAGACAAGCGGTGAGCTTTTCCCGCACGCCGCAAAAAGCGTTGTAAGAAGCACCCAGACAATGAGATGCGCATAATTTCCTGTTTTTTTTCTCATAACCACCCATTCCTGTTATATTAAGTTTAAAGGGGGGTAGTCGGTTAGCTCCACCTGGCCAACTAGCCCCAGTTATATCCTTTATTTACGTCGTAATTGGTAGCTGGTCCCGAAGAAACTGCTCTCTCAAGCAGTCTTCTTAGAACAAGATAACGTTAATAAATCCGGGGCAGTATACGGTGGTTGAGTCTTGACATCAGTGGTCTTGGTCCCACGGCACCTCTTTTTCGGGAGAAGTTTTCCGAGGTATTGTGTTCAGGTGGAGCTAACCGACTACCCCCCTTAGTTTATTCATTCATGCCTGATGGATTTAACAACAGATAGAAAAAAATGTCAAGAACCCCGAATTAACTTCTAGGTCTTCACTTTTCTCCAGATATCGACCACGATGCCATAAATTCTCGTGTCCGTATCGGCTTTGAATGGGGCATATGCCGTATTTTCAGGTGAAAAATATTCCTCGTCCCCGGCTAACCGGTATCTGCGCAGAATTACTTCTCCCCATCTGTTAGTCATAAGAACAATGCTTCTATTGTCTATATCGTTGCCGGGCTTAAAGATTACAAGGTCGCCATCACGAATCGTCGGCGCCATGAAATCCCCCTCGGCGAGGATGGCAAAGCAACCATCGTGTATATCAGGAAGACGAATGAAACCTGATACCGTCTTTTCGCTTATTTCGTCCGGAAAACCATCCCCGATGCATTTAAGTAGTGGTATTTCCCCGGTTCCGCGTGACAAAAAATGTTCTTTTGATTGCAGTATCTCCGCAATTTCTGCATCTTCGCCGCCAAATAACCATTCTTTGTTTACGCCATAGACATAACAGAGCGCCATCAATAACGTAAATGAAGGAATTTTTTTGCCTCGTTCTATGCCGCTCAAATAGCCCTGCACAATACCTAAAGAATCCGCAAACTCTTTCTGGGTCAGGCCTCTCGCCATTCGGAGTTGCCTTATCCGTTGTGAAACTAATATTCCTGAGTGATAATTGGCATCGATCATGGCATTATTCCAGCGGGTAAATATTACAGGGTACATTTTTTGCTTGCTAAAATTAGCGAGTTCATCTATACATGATAAAGGATTTTAAGATAAACTGTATATATATGACCGTTAATTGGATTCTGATTAATATCTATGCGGCAAAAATAGCATAACAAATACACAAAAGCAATAAAAAAATTACTATGTGATAATGGCCTTTTAATTCTCTCAAATGCTAAGCCAGATAAATCAGGAAACTTAGGGTGGGAAGCTACCTTGAAAACTACCTGCAAGCGTCGGCTGTAAGGCGCGTTTCACTAAAAGAAGGGGGTTGGAAAAATCATGAACCCGCAGCAAGCTGAGCGGTTACTTGCCTATCTAAAAACTACATCTCTTTTGGAAGGCTACAGTTTCGATATATATTACTCCGGTAAGGGAGCAGCCTCGGAGAAAAATAACCGGTGCCTGTGCGGCGCTCTCGGGATACCTCACCTCTGCCATGAAATATGCACTCCCTCACTAAATGTCCGAATCGAGGAAGCCCTGAGCAGTAAGAAATCGGTGTTTTTTCGCTGCCCTCTCGGGCTTTTTTCCTTTGCCATCCCCCTTTCCGCCGATTCCTGCCTGGTCTGCGGCGGGGTGCGGGAGAATTTATTCGATCTGTACTTCTGTGAGTCTGAGCAATTTGAATTTATGAAAGGAAAGCAAAAGGCCCACCCTTATGAAATATTGGAACAACTTGAAAAACTCCCGGTCACTACCGAAAAAAAGGTGAGAGAGACGATGTTGAAAGTCGAGCGCCAGATACTATCAAACATTTCCGATGAAAGGACGCAGGCGATTGATTCCGATTCTGATCTGCAAAGCACCATTAAGCATGTCGCTACGGCAATCGGGAAGGCAAAGAGTTTCGACAAGGCAATCGCCTTATTCAGTGAAACGCTAGGCATTCTGTTTGATATACCGGTAATCGCGCTTGTCCTCAGGGATGCCGAAAGTGATTGTTATCATATGGAGACTTGTTGGGGTACTTTTACCGGTCCTTCGCACCCGACTATAATAGCCCTCCCATTTGATGATAAAAATTATCTCACCACCATTCTGACCGGGGATGAGGTGACGGCATTATTCCCGGGCGGGAAGATGACTAACGCAATATGTCTTCCCCTTTCCGACAAAAATTATCTCTTCGGGATGGCCGTGCTTTTTGATGTATCTTTAACCGCGCATGATATTTCACTCGCAGAGCTTCTTACAGGTACCCTCGTTCAAAAACTTAAAGAAAGTATAATAAATCGTGAAACACGGCATAAACATCGCGACATCAGGTTGCTTGAAATGATCCGCACCCTGGCTTTAACGGAAAATCAGGAAGACCTGTTCCGCTTGATCATGGAGATGTCCGCGGAGTTGGTTGATGCGGCTAGCGGCTCCCTGATGCTTATTGATAAGTCCGGTAGAATTCTCCGCGTCGCCTCGGCGCTCGGGATAAATCCGGTTTTGGCGCATAGCCTGCGCGCCAGGATGGATGAAGGAATAGCCGGCAGAGTGGCCGCCAGCGGAGTCCCCCTCCTGATAAAGGATGTCGAGCAGGAAAAACATTTGGGAAGACAAAACCGAATTAGGTTCGTAACAAAATCATGCATCAGTCTTCCGCTTCGATTCAAAGGGAAAACCATCGGCGTTCTTAATCTTGCCGACAAGAAAACTAATGTGCCATTCACAGCAGATGATCAGGACATATTGTCCAATTTCATTGATCAGGCCACAGTAATTCTGGTGCGGAACACAACCTTGAGAAAAGCAAAACAAAATACTGTTACTGATCCTTTGACCGGACTCTACAACCCGAACTTTGTAAAAAAACGGCTAAATGAGGAATTGAGTCGCTCAATACGTTATAACCTCCCTTTGACGCTTATAATTGCCAGCCTGGACAATTTCGCCACCGGCAATAAGGACGGTAACCAGGCGCATACGGAACGGCTTGTGAAAGAAATGGCGCGGATTCTGAATACTTCTCTGCGCGACATCGATCTGGTGGGACGATTTGGTGAAAAGGAATTTTGCGTGATTTTGCCGTCTACTCCCATGAAAGATTCCGTATACGTGGCCGAAAGGATCAAACGTACTATCAATAAAGAGCTGACTTATGGCAGTGACTCTCCAACTCAGGATTATATGACCACAAGTGTCGGGATTGCATCGTTTCCCGAAAACGGAGCATCATCCAAAGACATGATCAATGCCGCCAGGGCCGCCCTCTCCCGGGCTGAAGCAGAAGGGGGCAATAAAATCTGCTGTTCTGCGACATGATAAGTTATCAAAAGCTTGATATTAGTGCAAATCAATATGTTGTACCTCCGAAAGCAACGGTGAAACAGGTGCTCGATACGGAAGATTTGAAAAGAAAGCCGCTGATTCTGATTGCAGACGATGATCTGTTCATCCGGAC
>Ga0326727_10003963_pt1 | contig 45885 bp, 59 predicted proteins | sample MB2enrmetagenome_FD_207643 | JGI IMG/M metagenome (GOLD analysis project Ga0326727, IMG submission 207643) | Lab enriched peat soil microbial communities from McLean, Ithaca, NY, United States - MB29MY | ecosystem: Environmental > Terrestrial > Soil > Wetlands > Peat | place: USA: New York... | reverse complement strand
AAGAAGAATGAGTCGCTACGCAAGCGGGTAGAGCAAGACCTCAGAAAGATCCAAACCAACCGCAAACTCGTCCAGTCCTTTTTTTGTGCTGCAACTGTCATCTATGCTAAAGACTAGTCAGTAAGTCGCGAGGTTGACTTGCGCCTGCGCCTGTCCCTGCTGGGCGGCCCTGCGAAACCACTTGGCGGCTACGGTGGCATCCTTGGCGACCCCCGCTCCAATGTGGTAGCAACGACCAAGGTTGTTTTGTGCTTCGTCATTCCCCAGTTCTGCGGCCTTACGGAACCAATTCGCTGCTTCGACCTCGTTTTCGGCCACACCCATACCGCTGGCATAGCAGAAACCAAGCACGTTTTGAGCCGGTGCATAGCCCTGTTCAGCCGCTCTCCGATACCACGTCACGGCCTGTGCTTCATCTTTAGCCACGCCGTTCCCCATGCGATAACACCCGCCGAGATTGTATTGGGCCTTCGCATGGCCCTGTTCGGCGGCCTTGCGACACCACTTCACAGCTTCGGCGGCGTCTTTAGTAACGCCATCTCCGTTCTCATAGCCAACACCGAGACTGTATTGGGCCTCCGCAAAACTCTGTTCAGCGGCTTTCCGATACCACGCCAAAGCCTCCGCCCAATCCTTGGTAACACCGTCCCCTGTTTGATAGCACTGGCCGAGGTTGTATTGGGCCGCCGCATAGCCCTGTTCAGCGGCCTTGCGATACCACTTCGCTGCTTCGGCGGCGTCTTTGGTCACGCCCTCACCTGTGTAATAGCAAACGCCAAGGTTGCACTGGGCCTTAGCAAAGCCCTGTTCAGCGGCCTTGCGGAACCATTTCTCTGCTTCGGGGGCGTCCTTGGCCACACCCTCGCCGCTGGCGTAACAAACGCCGAGGCCGTTTTGGCCCGCCGCATAGCCCTGTTCAGCCGCCTTGCGGTACCAATTCACCGCTTCAGCGGCGTCTTTGGTCACACCCTCACCCGTTCGATAGCAATCGCCGAGGTTGTATTGGGCCTCAGCCTCGCCCTTTTCCGCCTTGGCTTTGATTTCATCGAACCGCTTGCGGTCTGCCTCGCTTTGCCGGGCTGGTAATTGAAGAACAGCACTCCCAAGCAACAAGAGCAGAAACCATCTCAGCCGATTTGCCCTCATGCGACCAGCTTAGGCCGGTTTAGCCGGATGCCAAGCGCCAAGTGGATGGTTCGAGAGAATACTCGGCCATAAGCTCATCCCGCGCTCCCGCAGGTCCACAACGCGGTCCCGGCGCTCGGCCAGCTTCGCCGGGACGGCCCGGCCTGACGCCGCGCTGGCGGGCGCTGCCCAGCAGAGCGTTAGCGGCGGCCAAACCGGATTTCAACGGCTTGGGGCAGATGTGCCCGACTCCAGCGCCCTGCTCGGCTTGAAGTCACGAGCCAAGCGGAAACCTTTGGCGATTTGCTCTGGCGTCATCCGCTGAGCGAGAGAGGACTTGGCCGCCTTGGCATTCTCATTGCCCTGAGCGGAGGCAAGGCTGAGCCATTTGTAAGCTTCGACGTAGTCTGTCGTAACGCCTTCGCCTTTGGCGTAGCAAAGGCCGAGGTTGCATTGGGCCACGGCGAAGCCTTGTTCGGCGGCCTTGCGGAACCACTTCGCCGCTTCGGTGGCGTCCTTGGTCACGCCATTGCCTTCTTCAAAGCAAGCGCCGAGGCCGTTTTCGGCCTCCGCAACACCCTGTTCAGCAGCCTCGCGGAAGCACTTCACCGCTTCGACGGAGTCTTTGGTGACGCCCATGCCGTCTCTGTAGCAAACGGCGAGATTGTATTGGGCCTCCGCATAGCCCTGTTCAGCGGCCTCGTGATACCACTTCACGGCTTCGGCAGCGTCTTTGGTCACGCCCGCGCCGTCTCGGTAGCAAACGGCGAGATTGTATTGGGCCTGCGCAAACCCCTGTTCAGCGGCCTTGCGGAACCACTTCGCCGCTTCGGCGGCGTCGTTGGTCACGCCCTCACCTTTGTAATAGCAAACGCCGAGGCTGCATTGGGCGTCCGCAAACCCCTGTTCAGCAGCCTTGCGATACCACTTCGCCGCCTCGGCGGCGTCTTTGGTCACACCCACGCCATTGGCGTAACAAGTGCCGAGGTCGTTTTGGGCCTTCGCATAGCCCTGTTCAGCAGCCTTGCGGAACCACTTCACCGCTTCGACGGGGTCTTTGGTCACGCCCTCACCTTTGTAATAGCAAACGCCGAGGTTAAATTGGGCCTCCGCATCGCCCTGTGCAGCCGCCTTGCAATACCACTTCACCGCCTCGGCGGTGTCTTTGGCGACACCCTCGCCTTTGGCATAGCAAACGCCGAGGGCGTTTTGGGCCTTCGCATGGCCCTGTTCAGCGGCCTTGCGGAACCACTTCACGGCCTCCACATAATCCTTCGCCACGCCTTTGCCGCTGTAGTAGCAGAGGCCCAGAGAGTATTGAGCAACCGCATCCCCCCTCTCCGCCTTGACCCGAACTACTGTAATTGAAGATACGGGTTGCTCATTGCAACCGTTGCCTAGCAGGAGCAACAAAAGCATCCACACTGGCCGACTCGCCTTCATGCTGCCAGCTTAGGCCGGTTTAACCGATTGCCAAGCGCCGAGTGGTTGGTTCTCGTCAGCCACACTCATGTCCCGCGCCCGTGAGTCCACGACATCACCCCGGCGCTGGAGCCAGCATCGCCGGTCGGCCCGGATTGACGATGCGCTCAATACGGCGAATCGTAAAAGAGGTCGCTTCTCGGAACGGCACCCGAAACCGAACCGCCTACGCGTTGGCCGCCGTCGTCTACGCCGTCAGGGCCGACGCTGTACAATAGCCAGTTTGTCCCTTGCGGGCGGTAAATCATCGGTCTGCCGTTGAACGGGTCTGAGGGCACGCGCTGGAGATATTGTGGAACAAGTTGCTCCAGACCCGTCGGCGCACGCCCTTGCTCGGACTGGTAACAGCGCAGGGCCAGTTCAGCGGTGAGCAGGCGTTCATGGGCCATGATTATTCTGTGCTTCGTCTGGTCCTTTTGCATTGAGCGCCAACGTGACCACCGGGTTGTCGCCCAAGCGATGGGATTGAACCCCTTGCGGAGTTGATACCGGGAAAACCTGTCTTCGTTTCGCCGGACTTCCTCCCAAGTGACACGGGCACTATCAACCTTCTCCAACGCGGTTATGACTGAGCGGGCCTCATCGGGTTTAAGTATCGGCACCAACTTCGCCAGCGGGCTACCCCCAATCGCTTCACAGGCAACTCCCACGAGGCGGTTGATGATGAACCCACCCCGGCTCATCTCGTTTCCGAAGCGGATAGCATCGAGGTAACTGTGCGCGGCATCCGCATACCGGTTCTCCATTTCTGCTAACTGGCCCTCATCCGTAAGGAGACGGGCGAGTGATTTCAAATGAGCCAAATCGCTCATCATACCCGGAACGTTCGCCATCGCTGAGTCCGTAGGCACCGAGCATTTACGCGTAAGACCAAGCTTCAATAGGCGTAGCGTTTCAGCGTTGGTGGCCACCAAGGCCCGAAGGCCGTCGTGGTTGAGAGTGGAAAGCTGGTACACGTCCCCGGTCAACAGCGTGGCGGCTTTGAGGAAATCATCATACCCATTCGGATTCGGCAGCGGCGGGGGTGCCGGTGGTCGGCCCGTGGACAACACAATCAGCCACACATTGGCCAGCACGACGATAACCACCAAGGCGAGCAGCATGATGCGGATTCTTCGCGCCATCGCTGGGGGCCAGCTTGGCAGAGCTAACAGGTGTCGTCAACGACCGCTCAGACCGGCTCACGAGATTTGCTGCTGCCCGTTCCTTGTTCGCCACGGCGGCGCATCTGTTCTGGATTCCCGGCGCTAACCCGGTCATCCTGCCGCCATGCGAAGGTGGGTTTACATCGCGCTCGCCATTGTGCTCGTCGTTATTGCTGGCGTGGGTGTGTGGCAAGGGCTGCGAGAGCGGGAGCCGGTTTATCAGGGCAGACGGTTAAATGTCTGGCTTGAGATTCTGCATCGAGAGAAACTGGCACATCTCGATGACCGTGCGAAGCAAGCAATTCGGCACATTGGTACGAACGCTCTGCCCGTGCTCATCGAACGGCTTCGCACACACGATACTCCGTTGAAACAGTTGATAATGAAATGGGCACAAAAACAGGCGTTCGTCCATTTTCATTTCAACTCCGCCGACGAACGCCGACCAGAGGCGATATGGGGATACGAGGCTCTGGGTCCATTGGCAAGTGCCCAAGTCCCCAGCCTCAGCGCCACCCTGACCAACGACCCTTCCCCGAAAGTTCGCATAGCCGCTGTGTGGGCACTGGGGTATATTGGACCCGAAGCGAGCATGGCGGCTCCAGCCTTGTTCCGTGCGGCGCAGGACAAGGATTATCATATTCGCAGCCCTGCGTTTATTGCTTTGGGCAAAATTCGACCGAACCCTCAACTTACGATTCCCCTTCTGGTCGCTGGTCTGGACGACCCTCATCCGACTACAAGGGCTTATGCAGCCTTTGCGCTTGGGAATTATGGTACACAAGCCAAAGCAGCGATTCCGACACTGCTGCGGATGCTGGCGACGAACACTGCTGCGGTTTTTGAGCACGATACCAGTGTTTTCGCGGTCTACGCCATCACCGCGGACAATGCTGCCGGTTTTGAGAAAGATGCTGTCGGCTCCGCGCTCAAGAAAATCGACCCCGAAGCCGCCGCCAAGGCGGGCGTGAAGTGACCATGCGAAAGCATGTCCATATCGCGCTCGCGGTGTTGCTCGTCGCGCTCGCTGGCGTGAGTGCGTGGCAGGGGCTGCGCCTGCGGGAGCCGGTTTATCAGGGCAGGCGGCTGAGCGTCTGGCTTGAGATTCTGCGTAAAGAAAGGGCGAATGGAAATGACCCTTATGCTGGGCCAGCAATTCGGCACATTGGTACAAACGCTCTGCCCGTGCTCATCGAATGGCTTCACGCACGGGATACGCCTTTGAAGCAGATGGTGATGACATGGTTGCAGAAACAGAAGCTCGTCCATTTTAATTTCAAATCCGCCGACCAGCGACGAGGGGAGGCGATACTTGGATACGACGCGCTGGGTCCGCTGGCGAGCGTCCAAGTCCTCAGCCTCAGCGGCATCTTGACCAACGACCCTTCCCCGGATGTTCGACAAGCCGCTGCGCAGGCACTGGCGGCCATTGGACCCGAAGCGAGATTGGCGGCTTCAGCCCTGTTCCATGCGGCGAAGGACACGAACAACGTGGTTCGCGACTGCGCGTTTATTGCTCTGGCCCGAATTCGACCGGACCCTCACCTAACGGTTCCCATTCTGGTCGCGGGGCTTGACGACCCTAATCTGCGTGCACTGGCAGCCCATGCGCTTGGGGAATATGGTCCAGAAGCCAGAGCCGCCGTTCCTGCTCTCCTGCGGATGCTGGCAACAAACAACAGTGCCAGTCTTGTGCGTAATGTTGCCGCCGCCGCCCTCAAGGCCATCGACCCCGAAGCCGCCGCCAGAGCGGGCGTGCAGTAGCAGGCAACGGCGGAAGCCGACCACCACGGCCAGCGCCGCCGCCGGAACTGGGCCGACCGGCGTTGACACCTTCGACCGTTCTGCCAACCTGATCTTCCAGCGATGTTCTGCAAGCCTCGCTTACTTCTGCTCGCCTTTGCGCTCGCCGCCGGGGCGGTCCTCGTGGCCCTGCTGGCGTCTACAATCGGTCGCGCTCCAGTACGGCCGCCGTTGCCGAACCCGAACGGATACGATGACTTCATCAAAGCGGGCGAGGCAGTGTTGGGGGACGTTAGCGATTGGCTAGTCCTCGACCACGACGGCCTCCGCGACTTGGTATCCACCAACGCCGAACCGCTGCGCCTGCTGCGTCTTGGCCTGACCCGGCATTGCATTATGCCTATGGAGTCTGCGCTGACCAACAACGCTGCATTCTCCCTGACCAACAACGCTGCATTTAGGCACTTGCCGGGGATTAAGCGGCTGGGCCAACTGCTCGCTGCGGAGGGGCGGCTGCGCGAGATGGAGAACCAGCCTGCCGAGGCTGCCCAGAGCTATGTCGATGCCATCCGCTACGGCAACGAGATGAGCCGGGGCGGATTCCTCATCACTTGGCTCGTGGGAAACTTGTGTGAAAAGGTTGTTTGCGCTCGGTTGGCAAAGCTCGTGCCGAAGCTCAATCCCGATGAAGCCCGCGCCGTCCTGAAGGACTTGGAAAAACTGGACTTTGGGCGCGTCACGTGGGCCGAAGTCCAGCAAAGTGAGGGGCGCGAAAGGCGCTATGAACTCAGGAAGCCGTTAAATCCAATTATGGGGGTGCGGGTCTGGTGGGAATGGCGGCGAGAAATGCAATACGCCAAATGGAAATACAAAAACGTGGTGGCCCGCGAGCGCCTGCTGGCGGCTGAACTGGCCCTGCGTTGTTACCAATCAGAGCGGGGACTTCCGCCAGCGCGTCTGGGTGAACTGGCCACCAATTACCTCTCCCACGTGCCAGAAGACCCGTTCAGCGGGAAGCCGCTGATCTACCGCGCTCAAGGCACCAACTGGTTGCTCTACAGCGTGGGGCCGGATGGTGTGGATGACGGCGGCACACCAGTTGGCCCGGTTGTTGGGAGCGAGAGTAAAGGCGATTTGTTCTTCGACTCGCCGCTTTGATGCGGGGCAGGCTAATCTTTGGCCCGATAGGACAGGCGGACCTCGAAAAGCTTCAACCGAGTTCTGTAATCGTTCTGTTCCGCTTCTGTTTGCAGGAGCGCAATAGCCTCTTTCTCGGTGCTGACTGCTTTCTTGAACTGGCCCGCCTCGGCGTAGGCGGCAGCTAAGGTGTCTAACTCTGCTGGGGTCTTACGGTTCGTCGCCGCTACCGCTTTCTCCGCAAAGACCATCGCGTTGGCCCCATCGCGAATTGCCGAGTCCTCGCTCGTGGCCAGAATCCAAGCCAAAGCATTGAAAGCATTAACCTCCCCGCCCTCGGCGGCATTGCGATACCATTTCACCGCCTCCGCCTCATCCTTGTCCACCCCTTGGCCATTGGCGTAGCACAGGCCCAGATTGCTCTGAGCTTGAGCATGACTCTGCTGGGCGGCTTTGCGATACCACTTGACCGCCTCCACGTCATCCTTTGCCACGCCTTGGCCGATGCGGCAGCAGTTGCCCAGATTGAATTGTGCCAAGGCGAGACTCTGCTCAGCGGCTTTGCGAAACCACTTCACCGCCTCCACATAATCCTTCGCCGAGCCGAGATTGCCAAAGAAGAATACAGCCCCCAATTCAAACTGCGATTGGGCATCGCCCTTTTCCGCCTTGGCTCGTACATCAGCCAACCGACTCGCATTCACGCCGTTAGCTTAGGCTGGTTTGACCGGTTGCCAAGCGCCGAGTGGATGGTTCGAGAATACTCGGCCATATTCCCAGCCCGCGCTCCCGCAGAGCCACGACATCCTCCCGGTGTGGGGCCAGCGTCGCCGGGCGGCCCCGATTGACGATGCGCTTACACTAACCACATATTAGGCAACTCTGCCGACACTCGCATGGAGCCAATGCTGATAGAAACTGCTGGACCAAAAGACGCTGAAACCATCCTTCAGCTTCAGCGACTTGCCTATCAGAGCGAAGCCGAACTTTATCAGGACTGGAGCATCCCGCCCCTCACCGAATCCTTGGCCGAGTTGCTGGCTGAGTTTGACCGGCAGCTTTTCCTCATGGCGTCTTGTGGCCAGCCGCCGCAGTTGGTGGGTTCGGTTCGGGCGCAGTTGGACGGCAGCACGTGCGCGATTGGCCGACTCATCGTGCGGCCCGATTTTCAGCGCCAAGGCATCGGCAGCAGGCTCATGCACGAGGTCGAGCGCCGATTCCCGCAGGCGCGACGCTTTGAGTTGTTCACCGGTCATCGGAGTGTCAGGAATCTTTCGTTTTATCAGCGTCTGGGCTACTCCCCGTTCCGAGAGCAGCGACTTTCCAATCAGGTCACCCTCATTTTCTTGCAGAAGGTCGTCGCCTGACGACCCAACGCAGCATTGACCGGAACACGCGCCGGAAGGCGTCGGAACGTAACGATTTTTGGGCCGGCAGCCAGCGCCGCGCCGGAACCGGTCGCCGGAAGACGTGGTGGGCAGCCGCAAGTTTTCTCGATTTTCGCCGGTGAACACGCCATACTGCCGCGATGCGAAAGCGGGTCCATATCGTGCTCGCGGTCCTGCTGGTGGCTGTTGCTGGCGTGATAGCGTGGCTGGGGCTGCGGCAACGGGAGCCGGTGTATCAGGGTAAACGGCTGAGCGTTTGGCTTCAGGGCTATGAATTTGGCGTAGAAGCACCAGAAATCGACGCAGCCGTAAGGAAAGTCGGGACCAATGCCATACCTTACCTGCTGCCCATGCTTCGAGCCAAGGATCACCCAGCCTTGCTCAAATGGTGGGCCTTCGCCAACCGCCACCCAGCCTTAGCGCGTTTTGTCGAGAAGCATCCTTCTCTAGACTATACGCGTGCCGAGACTCGGCATCTGAGGGCGGTGCGGGCCTTTGAGGCTCTGGGCGACGACGCCAAAGATGCTGTGCCCGAACTGATTGAGATGTATCGGGAGGGTATTGCGGAACCCACTCCTTTTGGACCGTCGTCGGCACTGAGTGCGATTGGCCCGGCTGCCGAGAGCGCCGTTCCAGTTCTGCTGAAAAATCTGGCGAGCGGGGATTCAGGAATGCGTGAAGGGGCGGCTGGGACTCTGGGAGGTATCCACTCAAGGGCAGAGTTGGTTGTGCCCGCGTTACAAAAAGCCTTAAATGACGCTGCTAGTGCTGTCGGCTTCGCGGCTGCCAAATCCCTTGGACTCTATGGAGAGCGTGCCAGACCGGCGGTTCCTGCCTTGCTGGAGAAACTCAAAGACCCCTATCCCCCAATGGGGGCCGTAGCCGCCGAAGCGCTTGGACGTATCCACGATGAATCTGGATTCGTAGTTCCGCGCTTGCTGGATTTGCTCCATGCCCCGGACAGTCTCTGGCGTCAGAATGCCGCTTGGGCGCTCTATGAGATTGGCCCGGACGCCAAAGAGGCTGTTTCCGCCTTGACTCAGTGTCTTAACGACCAAGAGGCCGCAGTCAGGGAAGCGGCAACCAATGCGCTCAAGACAATCGACCCCGAAGCCGCCGCCAAGGCGGGCGTGAGGTGAAGGTGACGGCGGACGCCGATCACCACGGCCAGCGCGTGCGCCGGAGCGGGGCCGGAATAGGTGCTGGCGATGGGCACGGCGGGCGTGGGTAGACGTGAACGCTTGTGCAGCCGGGCACGGTAGATAAACTTCTTCAGGTTAGGTGTATGCGGTACGTCCATGCAAGTGTGGCGGTTGGCCTTTGTTTTCTGACCAACGGTTGCCATCCCTTTTGGAATCCGGCGGGAGCCAAAGGCATCGCGTACGACCAGTTCGACACGATCTACTACCAGACCAACACCAACCGCACGAAGGCTTACTTGTTCTTCTCTCAGCCAAAGCGGCTGATGGTCGGGATGTCGGATTCGACGAGATGGGACAGGGAGGCGGAGAAAATCGGAGTGGCTTTCGGCGGGGTCACGGACACCAAGAGCCATCGGCTTCGATATGGCACGGCACTACCCAACACCGTCTGGACGAATGGTCTTTGGATGATGCCGTTCGACATTGGTGTGGGCAGGTACGGCAAACCGGGGGATGAGTTCAGGATGTACTATTGGTCGGACGACAATCCGTGGGGCATCGAGATTCCCTACAAAGGCACGAAGGGAGATTGATGCGGACGAGTGCGCCGATATGGGTTGCCGGGAAGGCCGCCCGCAGGATTTGGGCGCTTGTGCAGCCGGGCACGGCGGATACGCTGCTCAAGGTGGGCCTGCGGAACGTGTCGCCGCTCTATGGGAACCAAACTTGAAAGTCGATGGATAATCACCGCCGCCACGGCTTGTCTATGCGCTCTATGCGGATGCCAAGCTCCCCGCCCGTCTCAAACATCAGGGGTGCCGCCCAACCTCCCGGTGGCAGCAGCCGAGTACAGGGGCTTCATTAAGAGTCTGCACCCCATCAAGGTCTATGAGGATAGGGGCAACGTCGTAGTGGTTCAGAAGATTGACGGTGGCGTTGAATCTGGGAAGTACATCGTGCCGTTTGTTTCGTCACACTTCCCGTTCGGAGGCGAGGGCGGCTTCACTCTTGCGCCCGCTACAGGCTGTCCCTCTTGCATCTATCAAGGTCCGGGCGCTGTAGTTTACGATTACAGGAAGGGCCAGTAGGCTCGCCCGAAAGCTCGCCCTCCCGGCTCCCGCCCCACCTGACATGCGGGTCCGCGTCCGGCGCTCCGAGATGCCTGCGGCTTCCATGCTGACTGCCCCAGTTGTGGGCCAGCGCCGCCCGAAGCCGTGGCCGGAGTGAACGATGGCGATGGGCACGACGGGTGTGGGTGAACGTGAACGCTTGTGCAGCCGGACAGGGCGGATACACTCTTTAAGGTTGGGCGGCTGCGGTCGCTCCGCTACGTGCGTTATTTTCTAAGAAAACGCCGACCCGGTTGTCAGTTCGCTAAAGCACAACACTTCATGAAGAACATCTATTTGCCTCTCGTGGTTGGGGTTGCCTGCTGTGTGGGCTGCCGAACGTCTCAGATTTCACAGAGTCAGCGATTGCAGTCCGTCGTAGCTGAGGTTCTCGTCGAGCACCATTTTGCACCGCCCACCATAGTTCGTGGCACGAACGGCATCCTGTGGGCAATCGCCGCCAGACCCCACTCCGAATCCGCTGTCGAGGTGGCGCAGGTAGAGATGCACCCAGATGGTGGAGCGACTATCCAGATTGTCAGCTACCAGTATGGCCCCAGCGATTGGACCATTCTTGGCCGTTTGTTCACTCATGACGAGCCGAAGCAGGAGGCGTTGGTGATGCAGAGTGCCATCCGAGACAGGTTACTGCGAAAAAGGCGAACTTGCCTCGACCCCGCCGCAACCTCAACCAGATTGCCCGCGCCGATGAGCGCCAGCTTGTGAGCGGTCGCTTTGAGCAGTACGGTCATGCCCGCGCACCCTCTGGGAGATTTGGGTGCTTGTGCAGCCGGGCGCGGCGCATACATTGTTAAAGGTTCGGCAACGTACTGTGAGAACGATATTCGCCACTGCGCTGGTTTGTTCAGTCGCCAGCCTAATCGTGGTTGTGGGCTTTTCCTCCGTGAGCGGAGTTCCTTCGCCCGGCGCTGAAGCTTGGCGCTGGAGCATGGTGGTAATGGCGGCAGCCTTCTTGGTTGGGTGGCTGGGCCTTGCCCTCTGGGCGCGGCATCGGATACGTCTACCGGCTGGAGCCGCCGCTGCGCCTTCATGGCTCGGACCGTCCATTGTAATCGCGGGCGCACTGTTTGTGCTGATGGTGCTGCTCTTTGCGGTCGGATGAGTACGGTCGCGGCATCTCTGAGTCGGCTCGCCCGGAGGGTTGCGCTCCCGGCCCGCACATCACCTGACAAGCGGGTCCGGTTCCGGCGCTCCGTGATGCCTGCGGCTTCCGCGTGCTGACCACCCCTGCTGTCGGCCAGCTTCGCCGGGATGGCCTGCTGGTATTGCCGCCATAAAGCCGGTGGCCGCTGCCCGTGGCCAGCGCCGAGCGCATCCGGCCTGTCCACGCACGCTCTGGGAGATTTGGGCGCTTGTACATCCGGGCACGACGGGTACACTGCGTGAGGTTGGCACCATCGAACATCCGAGAAAGCTTATGGCAAATATATTGGCGGTAGCTGGTCCCGGCTCGAAGTATCAGCTTTCAGGAGCGCAGCCCGCTGGTTTTTGGGCCGGTCTTTGGCATGGCATCATCTCGCCGATTACATTCATCGTGAGCCTTTTCAATCTGCGCGTCCGAATTTACGAGACGCACAATCGCGGACGCTTGTACGATTTTGGGTTTATTCTCGGCATTTCCAGTGCCTTTGGCGGAAGCGTTTTTAAGGTTGGTGGGTACCGCTCCACCTGATGCTGCCCAACGAATCGGCTCGCCGCACAGATTGCCCACGGGGTTCTCGACCGCAACTTTCTGCGGAATCACCGCCTCACTCTTGGTTCAGGGCTTGACCGACTGACCCAAGGGAGACGCGCCCGGCTCTGGTGTGGTGCGCGGCTTAAACTCACGCGCCAGTCGTTGCGCTTCGGCAATTTGCTCCGTCGTCATTTCCTGTTCGACCATAGAAAGATTCTTCTTGGCATTCTCAACGTCCTGCTGCCCAGCAAGGCGGAACCATTTATCGGCCTCCACGTAATCTTTGGCCACGCCCTCGCCCTTGTAGTAGCAAGCGCCGAGATTGTACTGGGCTATCACAATGCCTTGCTCGGCGGCTTTCCGATACCACTTCACCGCTTCAACCACGTCCTTAGCCACACCCTCGCCCTCGTGGTAGCAACCGGCGAGGCTGAATTGGGCCTTAGCATTACCCTGCTCCGCCGCTTTGCGAAACCACTGCACGGCTTCGGCGGGGTCTTTGGTCACCCCCTCACCCGTTCTGTAGCAGTGGCCGAGGTTGAATTGGGCCTTAGCCAGCCCTTGCTCAGCGGCTTCGCGATACCACTTGACCGCTTCGACTCCATCTTCAACAACGCCCGTCCCTGTGTGATAGCAAGCGCCGAGGGCGTTTTGGGCATCTGCATCTTCCTGCTCGGCGGCCTTGCGATACCACTTCACCGCTTGGCTGGCGTCCTTGGTCACGCCCTCGCCCGTTCTGTAACAGTGGCCGAGGTTGAATTGGGCCTTAGCATCGCCCTGCTCCGCCGCTTTGCGAAACCACTCCACGGCTTCGGCGGGGTCTTTGGTCACCCCCTCGCCATCTCGATAGCAAACGCCGAGGTTGTACTGGGCCATCGCAAAGCCCTGCTCAGCGGCTTTGCGATACCACTTCGCCGCCTCCACATAATCCTTCGCCACGCCCAAAAAACCAAACTCGAATGCACTGCCCAACACCCACTGGGATTTCGCATCGCCCTTTTCCGCCTTGGCGCGGACCTCAGCCAGCAGCTTGCGGTCAACCTCCCATCTGGTGGCGTGCGGCGTGGTGCGACAACCAGCCAGAAGCAATGTGCTGGCCACGAATACGAGTGCGATGGATTTTTTCATGGTTTGATTGTTTGATGCCAGCTTCGGACTATCAGCTACTCCACTGACTATCCGTCCGTATGTTGAACCGTGCAAATCCAACAGGCAAGATGCTTAATGCGAGAGGGTACCCGTTCCGGCACCAAATCCAAGGCCCGGCGCGGGGCCAGCTTCGCCGGACGGCCCGGCTCTGACGCCGCGCCCAGCAGGACCGCCGTATTCACCGCCGCCATTGAGCCGGGGGCTGGCTGCAACATTCAGGTTGCAATGCTCACCGGCAGAGGCGCATAGTCACGAGCTTTCGGCAGCGCATCGCTGAGCGCTTCGTTAGTCGCCGAGTCCGGTCAAAAGAATGAACATTATTTCACCGTTGGAATTTCAAAAACTGTTTTCGGCTCGGCCCGATCTGCCGCTGCTGGACGTGCGTACACCGGTGGAGTTCGCCGAGGTTCACGTCCCGCAAGCACGCAACATACCGCTGGATGAGTTGCAACCGAACGCGCCAGAATTCCCAAGAGACCAGCCGGTTTATCTGATTTGCCGAAGCGGACAGCGGGCAACCAAGGCGGCTGAAAGATTATCACGCGAAGGCTTCACGCAGCCGGTCGTGGTTGAGGGTGGTATGCTGGCATGGATTGACGCCAACTTGCCCGTGACACGCGGCGTCAAGAAAGTCATCAGCCTTGAAAGACAAGTCCGCATCGCCGCAGGTTCGCTCGTTTTGCTCGGCGCGATTTTAGGTTGGTTCGTGCATCGCGGATTTCTTGGGTTGTCAGCATTTGTTGGCGCGGGATTGATTTTTGCTGGCCTCACGGATTTTTGCGGTATGGGATTGCTGCTCGCTAAAATGCCGTGGAATAAATTAAGGCATCGAAGGTAGGCAGAATTCCAAGGCGCATTTCTGTCGGAGGGACTTTCCGGTCGGCCCGATCTGCTGCTGCGCTGGCGGCAGCCCGTAGACCGGCGGCAGCGCCTTCAACTGTCCAAATTTGACAGTTGAAGGTGCTGGCGACTGGAGCCACCCGGCTGGTCCTCCTGCTCTGCCCGGAAAGGTGGAGGCCGGGGCCAGCGCCGCGCCGGAGCCGGGGCCGACCAGCGTGAGGACCGCGATCACGGCAGCAATCCAAGGAGATGGCCCGCGCCCATGAGCGCCAGCACGTGCGCCGCCATCTGGCAGAATATGCCCGTAGTGGCGCAGCCCTGAGCGTGATGTTTTGCCGCGCTACCGGTTAAACCGGCATGAGTTGGAAAGGTTCCTGTTGGCTCCGGCGCAGCCGGACGGCAATCTGCCTGCTCATACCGATGGTGGCTTCCGCCAATCCGGTGATACTCAACCCGTCATCGTGGAGATGGGAATGGTCCAAATGGGAATTGCAATTGATTTTGGCTGTCCAAAAGTTCGAGGTCAACGCTGTGCGTCGAACCATCTGCGGCAAGCTGTACCGTGGCCTGAATATCACCGTGACCGAATCCTTGCAGGTCAACCCAAACCCACTGACCTGCTACAAAACGCGCTGGCTGGCCGTCTCGAAAAGGCTGGCAATGGTAAAGTGTGAAAGCCTTATCGTTGGCCAATCGCATGGCGACCGTCTTGGCCTGCTCGGCGGTCAGCGATGCACTCGGTCGGGTGCTGGCGCAACCGACGAGAAGCAGCGTGAAAATGATAATGAAAGAGGTTTTCATAAATCGCGGCACTGCCGCCTGACTTTTTTCAACTGACCATCCACATTTATACTGACTCGTGCGAATCCAACATGCAATCGTTTTGATGCGAGAGGTTCGCGTGCTCCGGCACCAAACCCAAGCCCCGGCGCGGGCTTGCGGTCGGGCAGCCGTGAGTTTTCTCGATCTCCGCCGGTGAATGCGCCATACTGCCGCCATGCGAAAGCGGGTCTACATCGCGCTCGCCGTCCTGCTGGTGATCTTGGCGGGCGTGGCGGCGTGGCAGGGGCGGCGTCAGCCTGAGCCTGTCTATCAGGGGAAACGTCTGAGCGACTGGCTTGAGAGGCCAAATGGAGATGACCGCGAGCAGGCGATTCGGCAGATTGGTACGAACGCTCTGCCCTTCCTCATCAAATGGCTTCGGGCACAGGACACGCGGTTGAACCAGTGGCAGACGACATGGGTACAGTGGCAGACGACATGGGCAGAGAGACAGAATTTCGTGCCTTTTCATTTTCTCGTCCCTGTTCATTTCAAATCCGCCGAACTGCGGCGAGCAGATGCGGCCTTTGGCTACAAGGCGTTGGGTCCACTGGCGAGCGCCCAAATCCCCAGCTTGATGGACGCGATGACTAACGACCCTTCGCCGGAGGTTCGCCTCGCCGCTGAGGAAGTACTGATTTACCTTGGACCGGAAGCGAGACGGGCGGCTCCAGCCTTATTCCGGGCCACCAAGGACGCGAATGAAACTGTTCGCGTCAACGCGTTTTGGGTTTTGGGCAAGATTTTACCGGACGCTCGCCTTACGATTCCGGTTCTGGTCGCGGGGTTAGACGACGCCTCTGCGGGTGCGCGGTTTCGAGCCGCCATCGTGCTTGGCGAATATGGCCCGGAAGCCAAAGCAGCCGTTCCTGCGCTCCTGCGGATGCAGGTAACAAACAATGCTGCCGCTACTGCGCTCAAGGCCATCGACCCCGAAGCCGCCGCCAAGGCGGGCGTGAAGTGACCATGATAAAGCGGGTCCAAGTCGCGCTGGCCATTTTGTTCGTCGCGCTTGTCAGCGTGATGCTCTGGCAAGGGCTGCGCGAGCGTGAGCCGGTTCATCAGGGCAAGCCGTTGAGCGTTTGGCTAAAAGGTTTGGATATGGGCAGTCCTGCTCAGGAGCGGGTCACCGGAGTTGGTCTTGCGCTCGGTGTCGAGGATCACACCATCAAAATCATGCGAGTCCTGCCCCATACACCGGCCTCCAAAGCGGGGCTAGTTCCCGGCCTTGTGGTTCGGAAGATTGATGGCACGACCACAGACGGTAAGCTGTTGAAGGAGTGCGTGGATATGGTGCGCGGCGCGGTCGGAACCAAAGTCCGGCTGGAGTTGGTGGACATAGAGAATGGCAAGACCAACACGGTGGAGTTGACCAGAGAGAGGATTCTGTGACGACAGTGCATTGGGGCCAGCGCCGCGCCGGAGCCGTGGCCGACCCGCATGAGGCTCAACCGCCGCGTGCCGCTGGTTGGTGGTGCGTTTGTCGTTTCAATATTTTGGGTCATGAACTTTGCTTGCACCTGTGGCGCAGCGGTTTAGGTTGGTGGCGGGTATGACAAGCGATTCCCAGCACGTCCAAAAAATTTGGACTTAATCCCAAGGTTCGGCACGAGAGAAAGCGACGTATGATTACCCCACTATCCTGCGGCACCTACAAAGCAGATAACGCAAACCTCACCGGGTCCGAGTTCCACAACGTGAATCTCAGCGGGTCGAAGTACAACGATGTCAACTTGCGTGACACCGTGTTTGAAAACGTCGCCTTCACCCGCGCCACGATTCGGAATGCCTGCATGGGCGACGTATCCATCGAAGATGCCAGCTACGCCGGGATGCGCATCGAGGGAATACTCGTCACGGTGCTTCTCCGAATTTACCGGGAGACGAAGCCAACAGGCAAGCAAGTGCCGAACCCGCAGGTGCAGCCAACCGCCGATGGCACCATCAGTTCCGCTTCGCGGCCCACGCCACGAGTCGGCGGTGGTTGACCTGATTCGTTAGGCGGCTATGAAAGCGTCCACCAAAGAAGAATGGCTCCACGATGTTTTTTGGAGTTGGAGCGATTCAGCAAGCACACACGGCAAGGCTGGGGCGAGAGACAAGTTCCAGTCCCTGACGCTCACGATGACGCACAGGCCGACGAACACCATCGTCACAAGGTCGTCTGCATTTGTTCCAAATAAGAGCGACCAGCTTGCCAAGCTCCGCCAGAAGATGTGGTCGGAGTTGTTACAAGAGTTGCAGCAGGAAGTATTGAGTCACCATGAACCAGCCGCCTAATCGGCTCGCCGGGCTGATTGCCGCTCCCGGCTCCCGCCCCACCTGACACGCGGGTCCGCGCCCGGCGGTTGTAGTGCTGGGCCATGACATCATCCCGGCGCGGGGCCAGCGCCGCCGGGCGCTCCGCTGGTATTGCTGCCGTAAAACTGGAGGCCGCTGCCCGTGGCCAGCGCCGCAGTCTGCCCGCCATGCCCGCGTGCTGTACAGCCTCATGGCTTCGTTCCCACCCGAAGCAACTCGACCCTGAGGACGGCCTCGTTATATTCCTCCTCGCTGATGCGTGATTGACTGCGAAGTTCAGCGGCACGCGTGAGTTCTTCCTCAGCTTGCCGCAGTTTGATTTGACCTGCCTCTACCTCGTCGCCGCGCAGTTCAGCACGGGCCACATCAACAGCGTATCTGGCCTGATTGTACTCAGTCTCACTCACCGCTTGTTGGCGGTAGAGTTCAGAAGCACGTTCCAATTCCTCTTCTGCTTGCCGCAACCGAACCTGTGCCGCCTTCGACGCGTCGCCTTGTGCTTCGGCTTCGAGTAATTCCACGGCAAATCTGGCCTGACCGAGTTGTTGCGCACTCACCGCGTTGTCGGCATGGAGCTTGGTGAGCCGCTCGAACTCGGCTTTGGCGTACGGCAGTTTTGTTTGGGCAGCGTGCATCTGGCCTCGACGCACTCGTTCGATTTCTCTCTCCTGAAGGCGCAGACGCCCGACCTCCCCACGAAGCCGAAGCAGTTCAATAAACTGCTCTTGTGGGAGAGACGCCGGGTTCGGCTGCGCAGCAATAATCTCTAACAGCCGCTTCTTCTCCGTTGCCCATTGATTGTTGTCCGCCGTCAGTTGGTCCACTTGCTGTTTCAACAACTGGTTTTCGCGCTCCAGTGATTGGTGCTGAAGGACCACTAGCACGATGGCCCCGACAACGAGAAAGCCTACGGAGCACAGCCCCACGATTTTCAATGCTGTTTTCATGCGCTTTTCTTTAGTGAGGCGGCATGGCGGTGTTGAACGCTTCTGGTCGACCTGAACAAGAGGCTGACGATGCCCGTAATCCAGCCAATGGGATAGGGCAGAATCAGGACTCCCCGCCACATTGAACGTCCACTTGTGCCGCCAAAACCCCCGAACGCGCTCAATACGACCCCCGCACCGACCCCGACCGCCACTTAAAATCTAGGACGAATCATCAAGAGCGCAAGCGGTTACCACCCCCACGCACTCCGGCAGGGCCACGTCATCGTCCCGGCACTGGGGGCCAAGCATCGCCGGTCGGCCCCGGCCTGACCACGGCGCTGGCGGCAGCGCCCAGTCTGGCGGCAGAATCTTCAACCGTAAACATTTGACGGTTGAACATGCGGGCCAGTAGCGCAACGTTCTCGATTTCTCCCGCCAGCTTGGCATACTGCCGCCATGCCAAAGCGGGTCTATATCGCGCTCGCCTTCCTGCTGGTGGTGCTGGCGGGAGTGATTGGGTGGCAGGTGCTGCGCCTGCGGGAGCCGGTTTATCAGGGGAGGAGGCTTAGCGTCTGGCTTGAAATGGCGACCAGACAGCGAATGAGTGGAAATCCCTATGACCGTGAGGTGGAAGCAATTCGCCACATCGGAACAAACGCGCTTCCGGTCCTCATCGCCATGCTTCGCGCACATGATATGCGGTTGAAACAGGTGATAATGACATGGGCACAGAAACAGAAGCTGGTCCATTTTAATTTCAGGTCCGCCGACCAGCGCCGAGAGGATGCTTTCACGGGCTACGTGGCCCTCGGTTCACTAGCGAGTGTCCAAATCCCAAACCTGATGGACTGTTTGACCAACGACCCGTCGCCGAACGTTCGCATGGCTGCCGCGAGTGCGTTGGGACAGATTGGCCCGGACGCAAGAGTTGCGGCTCCGGCCCTATTCCGTGCGGCAAAGGACACGAACGAGACTGTTCGCATCCATGCGTATTGGGTCTTGGGCCAAATCCTGCCCGGCGCGCAACTTGCAGTTCCGGTTCTGGTCGCGGGGCTAGCTGATCCTTATCAGGCGGCACGGGACCAAGCCGCCCTTGTGCTAGGGAAATACGGCCCGGAAGCCCGAGCCGCCGTTCCGGCGCTTCTGCGGACGCTGACAACCAATCGCTACGCCTTTCTGACAACCAATCGCTACGCCGGTTCGGCGCTCAAGAAAATCGACCCCGAAGCCGCCGCCAAGGCGGGTGTGGAGTAAAGGTGGCGGCAGAAGCCGCCCGCTACGGCCAGCGCCGCCCCGGAGCCGGGGCCGAATAGCGTGATGGCCACGAGCACGGCGTCAGCGCAAGGAAGTGCGCCGCGCCGACGAGCGCCAGCGCGTGCGCCCACCGATACCGGCCAAGTGACTGGTCACGGAGGCAGGCGACACAATCCACGCCTGCTCGCGGAGCATCCTGAACTACGAGAGTGGGGAAAGGGGCTTGCTTATCAAGAAATCCAGCAATCGCTGTCCGATTATTTTGAGCTGCATCCTGACCTGCTTGTCCTTGAAGTGAGGTTCCCAGGTCGATCCTGCGATGGAATCGCCCACTACGAACACGGAAAGGGCTTCGACCTTCCGGTAGGTCGCCAGCATGTAGAGGGCCGACGCTTCCATTTCCACTACGCTGGCATCCTTAGCGAGAAATGCATTGCGCTTCCTGGCGGTTTCCCGGTATGGAGCGTCCGTGGTCCAGGCCGAACCCATTTTGCAGCGCACGCCCTGCTTGTTGAGATGGGCATAGATTTCGTCGGCCAGGTGTTGCGTTGCACCGAACACCTCCCTGCCCGGCACATAATGACCGGAGGTGCCCTCCTCGCTAAACGCCTTTTCACAGACAACCACATCGCCCACGCCAATCTCCCCGGTCATAGAGGCCGCAGTTCCCAAGGAGATGATTCGCCTGGTTCCGCAAGCGATGAGTTCCTCGCATTGGGCCACTACGGCAGGTGCGCCTATCCCGAATCGACCAACCAGGACCACCGGGCTGTTCTTCAAAAGAGCGACATTCCCGATGCGCTTGCTGATGCGGCGACGGCGAGCAAGGTCCATCACCATCGCCCGGAACTGGTCGTCATCGTAGCACAAGAACAGGCTGGTATTCTCCACCAGCCGCCTGTTTGCGGCTTTGCAGCAGTATTTTACAAAATCAGCAGGGCGCAATATGGGTTCATCGCCGGATCGCTCTTTATTATGCATGGTGCTTGTGCATCGTCAGGGCTATGGTCCGGGTGCTCGGGCTGGTGTCAAAACCAAATTGATAGCAGCGAACGGCGGTCGCCAGGCGAGTGCTCAATACACCAGCACCAGCACGGCGGCCTGTTCAGCGGATTTAACCACGTCCTCGAACTTTCGGTCTTTCGTGTTTGGGTCTTTAAGCTTGGCTGCCACTTCCGGCACTGATTTGAGAAAGCTGAGCAGGAAGCTGCTCTTGACGGCGTAATTCACGTTCTCCGGCAGCGCCCCGCTCGTGGCCAGCGCGGCTTGGGTGCTGAGCTTGGCCGCTACCACTCCGACCACGTTGCCGCGCTCATCGACAAGTGCGCCGCCTGAATTGCCGGGCTGCACCGGCACACCAATCTGAAAATATCGTGGGTCATCCTGCGCTCCAGTCAATGAGGCCACCTCTCCCTTGGTCAACTTGGGAGCGAAGCCTTGCAGTCCGATGTTGGGAAAACCTACCGTGGCCACAGTGCTACCCATTCTCACAGTTCGGCTCGCGGCCACTGGGAGCGGCGCGAATCTGCCCTCCGTCTTGAGCAAGGCAAGGTCATTGGCCGCATCCACCTTGACGACCTTGGCGGAGATGAGGCCAGACTGAGTGACCAACCGCACTTGCTTCCCGCTCCCGGCGACATGTTCATTGGTGATTAGATACCCGTCACCAGTGATGAAAAAGCCAGTGCCGGAAGATTTCGGGCGCGTCTGCGCAATACCTGCGGCTGAGCTTTCACTCCCTGGAGCCGGCACCTTGCGTGGCGTGAAAGCATTGGCGAGTCTTTGCCCCTCCGCAATCTGCTCAAACGTCATCACGCTCTCCAGTCTAGTCACTAATCTCTTGTATTCTTCCTTGCTGTTCTCGAACTCGGCCGCTGCCACCGCCAGCAGCGCCCATTTGTAAGCCTCAACATAATTTTTCACCACACCGTTGCCTTTGAAGTGGCAGTCGCTCAGAACGTGCTGAGCGAAGTCATAGTTCTGCTCGGCGGCTTTGCGATACCACTTCACCGCTTCCGCGCAATCCTCGATCACGCCGTGTCCGAACTGGTAAGCGTACCCGATGGAATACTGAGCCCACACGTGGTTATGTTCTGCGGCTTTGCGCCACCACTTCACCGCCTCCACGTAATCCTGCGCCGCACCGTAGCCTAAGCTGTAGAAGTCGCCCACTTTGTTCTGAGCGGCCGCGGAGACCACGTCATCATTCTGTTCGGCGGCTTTGCGATACCACCTTAGCGCCTCGGCATGATCCGTCGCCACGCCCCAGGTGCCAAGCCGAAACACCTCGCCTAGCATCCACTGAGCGCTAGCATCGCCCTTTTCCGCCTTGGCGCGGTAGTCAGCCATCAGCTTGCGGTCTTCCTCGCTTTGCTGGGCAGGAGATTGAAAAGCAGCACCGGCAAGCAAGAAAAACACAAACGACCTCAACAACTTCGCCTTCATCATCTCCACTGGCGACTGCGCCCTGTTGTCGTGGTGCAGGTGGCAAAAGGATTTATGGCGCATCCAGTGATGCAGCCGCCGAAGGCCGATGAGCGATGATAATCTTAGTTTCATTGTGGCTCCGTTCTCAGTAATCGTCAGATTCGCCCTGACCCTCATTCGTCTTTAGCAGATAAGGGGCCAACTGGAGGCTTGCGTTAGTCGGCCACGTTCGGAACCACAGATTTGCACCGAACCGCTTCTGAGGGACCTTTCCCGCGTACCAAGAGATTTGTGGTGGGGAGAAGCCGCAGCAGTACAAAGCCATGAGTCCAAAAAATGGACATCGCCCGCTGCCCATGCGTTACAGCACGAGCCGCGAGCCGGTTTCGCTCTTGTAGCTGGTGACCCCGCGCTTGGAGTTCGGCTGCCCTTGCGAGACAAGAAGGTGCGGTGCCTGCTGTGCGCCCACCGGCAGGGCCGCAATGCGCCTAGCTTGTCGCACAGGGGCGCGACCGGATCGGGATCGGCTAGGAACTGCCGCTCGCCCTCAATGGTCTGCATCTGCTGCCGGGCCTCGTCGGCCTCTGTCAGGTTGGCCGCGTGACCGGCCAGATCGTCCAGGCTATTCCAGCGGGGCAGCCTGTCCTGGGTGGTCTTCGCGGTCTTGGCCCAGTCGGTCAGGTTCTGCGTAAGGACATCGTGCTGCTCAAAGAGCTTCGCCAACTGCTCGTTGCCGGTGAGGGCTTTGATTTCCTTGACCGTGGTGAGGTTGGGCTTCTCCGGTCGCGGGGCCTCACCACCAGCGGACTCGGCCAACTCGATGACCTTCAGGATGAACTCAGGAGCAACCGCCGCCTCCTCGCCCGGCTTGCAGCCAACCTGGTCAACTTGAAAAAGCTTACGAAGGGCCAGCTTTTGAGCGGCGGAAATGGTCACTTGCTCGGTGCGGAAGTCGCAAATGCCGATCTTGGAGTGGTCGAGCTGGCGTGGGTCGAACGGCTGGCGTTCTGGGTCGCGCGTAGGTGCCCCGTAACCGAGAGCAGCACCAAGGCACCGTCAATCGCGTCCTGGGGCCAGCCGTATTGGCCGGAGGAAAATGATCTACGAATTTCAATGCCCCTTTTCCCGGCGTTGACGAAGCCCAGGATCGCGGCACACACAGGATGTTTATCGGCATCGCCCTTCTCCGCCTTGCGGCGAATATCAGCCAGCAGCTTGCGGTCTGCCTCGCTTTGCTGAACCGGCAATTGAAAAACAGCACTGACGAGCAAGAAAAGCAGAAACCATTTTAGCCGATTCGCCTTCATGCGAGCAGCTAGACCGGTTGACCGATTGCCAAGCGCCGAGTGGATGGTTCGTGAATACTCGGTCAAATCCTCATCCCGCGCTCCCACAGAGCCACGTCATCTAACCGGCTCACAAACCATATCGCACATGGGTTTATGATACGATGAAAAACGAGACAACCAACTGAGACTAAAAACCCCTGAAAACCAGAAAACCCAACAATTAAATTCCGGTACTCCGGCAAACGTTCGTTTTATGAGACACCTGGAACAGCGGCCCATTGCCATCGTCACTCCGGTTGCTCAGCAGTTGGCGTCCCTCGCCAACGCCACCCAAAACCGGCTTCCCAAATAACGCTTGCGGCGCACGGCAAAAGCTGGTCAAAGCCCTGTTGATATGAAGCGAGACTGGAGCAAGGCTGGCCTGTTTGAAATCAGCCAAATCGTAAGCACTCGGAATTTCGGCGATTACGGCGATGACGATTTGGAGGCGATGAAAGCGAGGTGTGATGGCTGGCCTTTAGGCGGCGACCCGATGGTGGTCAAACAAACCCGCATCAACAGTGAGAACCTGCAAAGGGCACTAGACCAGAGACGTGCAGACGCTGACCGGCGGCTTCGAGAAGCTGCTGAAGCTGAGCGGCACCAGCAGCACACGGCGTTGGAGAAAGAAAAATTGGGACAACTGAGCGGGATTAAGGGGGAAGTCAGCAAGATAAGCGGTCACGTGGAAAGCCTGGATAACCGTGTCACGGGTGTTGACGGGCGACTCGCAAGAAACGAGCAGCATGTTGAAGGCATTCACAGGGAGGCTAAACGCGCCACTCTGATTGGCCTTGCCGCTATAGTCCTCGCTATAGTTATACCGCTTTTGGAGCACTTCGGCTGTCGCAGTCAAAAAGAGGCCGACGCCAACCAAACCGCAAGTCAGCCACGGGGCGCAATCAGTAACTCATCGCCCAGCGTCCCTGCAACCGGCACGAACGGACATTGAGATTCTTGATTCTTGAACCCAGTGGCGCAGCACGCGGATGACCAGGCGCTGGGCATACCGGCGCTGGGTGCTGGTCCCTGACTCGAAGGTTGGCCGCGCCGCGAGCGCCAGTATTTCTTGATGAGGATGGGAATTCCGGGTAGGAGACTGCCCTTCTCCCCTTCCGCCGGGACAAGCACTGCGGGCCTCGGCCATCCTGTGGGCCATTGGGTGTAGGTCGCGCCAATTCAAGCGCGTGACCTGTGGCGAGGCGGTCGGGGGCGGCGGCGGCCCCGCCAGCGGCCTTTCGTGGGTGACGGACTGGCCGGGGCGTTGCACCATGAACGCCAGCGACACAACATGGGCCTGACGATTCATTACCAACTGGCGACCACGGGCGACGAAGCGCACGCCCGCAAGCTGATGCAGCAGCTTCGACAGGCGGCGCTCGACTTGCCCCTTCAGTGCGTCGGCGAAATCGTCGAGTTTCAGAGCGACCAGTGCGATTGGAAGCTACGGGCGGACGACGGTCAGTACCGGAGAACTATGCTTGCGATGCCACAGATTTGGAGCCAAGTAACCCTAATTCCCCGAAACCTGGTCGTTTAACACGGAAAGGAGCTGGAGCACTATGCCGCGTAAAGCAGGCATCGGGCAAGCCGTACTGGCCTGCCGTAACACGACCTTGTAGTCCTGGCCCGCAACCTCATCAAACGCAGTGCAAAGCGCCTTGCGCAATTCCCACGCTTGTTTCTGCAAGATTTCAGGGAGTATCGGGACGATGGCGGCTGACAACCTACAGCCGTCCGGCAGACGCGTAATCCAGACGAGCAGTACGGGCGCAAGTTCCTCTTCAACCAAGCGCCGCTTGGCCTCTTCGGGAAGGCGAAGAGAGCACTCACCCCCTTGAAAGGCGACGTAATCGTTTGGCTCAGTCACGCGCATGAACGACAGCCGTTCGAGGTCAAAGCAAGTCGTTGAGACAACGCCGGAAAGGAGGAAGCCGACAATGTCGGCGCGGTTAAGGCTGGCCTGAGTGAGCTGCATCTGGCCAGCATCTTGGCCAGAGCACGAGCAGCCTGTAAATCCGGGCTAATACGGACCCACAGACGGAATAATTGCGATATTCGGAGGCGCTCGGGCCTCGATAATGTCGCAGTTTCTTCGCTGGATGCCAACGTCACTCCGGCGAGAGTTTGCGAAGTTCTGCCGCAGCCTCTTGGTTGCTTTGAGCGGCGGTGCTTGAACTTGGAGCGGAGTGACCATCCAGGCGGCACCGTGCCACAACTTGCGTCGGGTCGTCCTGGGGGCGACGGGACGGCGGGCCAAGCGCCTGGCGCGGGCATGGTGGAAGCGCCCATCACGGGCTATCCGAACTTCGAGCACTTGGAGGCCGAGGGCCAGCGGCTGCTGCCGGAGCAGTTGAAGGAGGTGCTGAAGGCGCTGGGGCGGAACAACCTACTTCGAGGGGACACGCGCTGAAGTTGTCCAAACGGCACCTCCGGGTGGGGTCCTGCTATGGCGATGGTCTAGCGTCGCTGGCGATGTAGTTGTCGGCCCGGCGGACAGCTTTCAATTGTAAACACTTCCTTGCTGGCAGAGAATCGCCGGGTATATGCTGGCCAGCGTCTCAGTTGGGCCTGCGGGCCTCATGATGAATGCGCCCGGTCAAACAGCGGCTTCGGAGTACGACCTTGATGCTCTCGACATCGACGCTGAAAAAAGGAAAGCCATCCGAACCACGGATGGGCCGGTCCTGATTATCGCCGGTCCAGGCACCTTGAACCGGTTCGCTGAACGGAGGGATGGCTGAGATATGGACATGCAGCCATTCATGCTCATCGAACCTGAAGCCACGTTTGCTAAACGTCACGCCCACGCGCAGGAAGACATGTTCGCATTCACCCAAGCCGACGCGCACATCCGCGATCTCCTTCGGGCCGGGCCGCAGCGCCTGACCACGGTGCTCAACCAAGCCGCCCGGCTGATGCCAGCCCGATCCAAGCGCCAGCGCGTGGCGATCAAGCGCGGGATTCTGCTCCGCCTTGGCACGCTGGTCCGGCACGGCCAGTTACGCCGGATCAGGCGCAAGTTTGTGGGCTTGCCCTATAGGCGGTCTGAATCCTCTCTTGCGTGTGCCGCCCTCCGGGGTAGTACAGGCACGTGCGCTGTGGCTTGATGTGCCGTTGGAACTGCGAAGCGCCTGAGCAGGAACTGGTTAGTTCCGGTTTTCGCGGTCGGGCCTCGGATGCGAGAGGAATCCTTAGCCGGTCAACACTATTGCCCGCGTGGCCTCGCCGATCCATGCCGACGGGATCGCCGCGCCAGCAGCTGCTCACCACACGTGCTCCTAAACATACCCCCGTTGCCGCCCGGCTGCGTTCTGGCGCGCTTGGAAGGTCGGGATGACGTTGGACATGCTGTCCCTGACATCCTACGGCCCAGCGGCCACGCCGGAGTCGGGTCATGAACAGTGCCGGAACCAAAGCCCGGCGCTCGTGGCGTCCGGCTGCCCGCCCCAACCAGAGAAGCGAGCGGCGGGTTGATATTCCGCAGGTCCAGCTTCCGCGCTCCCCGTAAACACCAAGCTTCATTGGTGTTCGCCAGCCGGGCTATGTGGGCGCTTCTGGACCAGTTGCCGGTCGAAGCAAAACCCCAAGCGGAGGCCATCGGCAGTATCACAGAGGCCAGCCGGATGGGCGTGCTGACAGGTCGTGATTGGGCGACTAGGCTGCGGCGACGGTTCCGTGTTCTGGCTCCGTTGATTGCAGGGATTGAATATCCGCCACCTGTTCCGGCATAACCGCGAACCATTCCTCCGCGTCACCAAGCACCACGCTGTCCGTAATGTTGAGATAATTCTCGTCCAACCTCCGCAGCGAAGTTCCCATGACCCTCACAGTCTCGCGTGGGTCGCGGTGTAATTTTAGATGATAAAGGGCGAACGCATCCCGTATGCCATTGGCTTTCCATTTGAGGCCCACTCCACCCGTAATGCGTTTACTCCGGCGCACAATATATTTGGGCAGGTCATCGAGACGCTGTATTTGCTGTTCCGTGGTTTCGCCTTGAAACCTCAGAGGCAGAACCAGCCCCGTTGATTTGCGGTATTTCATGAGCCAAGCCCGTAAGCTGTCGCAGATGGGCAACGTTCTCTTTCTGCCCGTCTTTGCTTGGTCGGCCCGCAGCAGAATAGCTCCAGATTTTAAGCCTTGGTCGATCTGTTGCCACTCAAGCCGCGCCGCTTCTTCCTTCCGGCACCTGCTGAAAGCCCAGAGAGAAATAAACGCCTTCAGGTCGTTGTCCACGCTGTTGAAAATGAGCCGAAGCTCACTGGGGCTGAAATAGTCAATATCGGAACCCCCAAGCTTATACCGCGTTATCGCTGTGCTGGTCGCCGGGTTGGTAAACGCCCAGCGTTCACCAATAGCCCATCGGCACATGCGGCTGTACGTGGCCACGGCATCATTGTACGTGGCCTTTCCCCAGCCTTTATCATTCACGAATTTCGCCAACTCCCCGGTTTGAATGGTGCCAAACACTCGCTCGCCAAAGACAACATTGAAGGCATTGATGTAGGTAGCCTCTGTGCGAGCGCGGCGGGCTGAGACACGCTGGCGTTGGCGGGCCAGAAAGGCTCCCGTGACCACGCTCCCCAGCTTTGGGATAAGGTGCCCCGGATTGTTTTGCCTGAAGCATCGGCAGGCTTCGACAATCGTATCGGCATCTACATATCGGAGCGAATCGAATATTATTTGGGCAGCCCTGTCGATTCGCAGGCATTGTGGCGGCAGTATCTCCAGCGCCCGCCGCACTTCGCCCCATGCGTGGCTTTCCCAGCCGATGACCTCCTGCTTGCCGCTGGCCATCGCCTCGCAAATCTCCTTGGCCTTTTCCCGCGCTTCCTGAAGGCTGGCCCGCCTGTGCCGGACAAGTTTCCCAGATGTATGGTCGCGAATTTCCCAGTTGGTGTACGACTTGCCGTTCACACGTGTGGTGCGCTTTTTAATCTTGAGCGTTATGCCTTTGTGGCTGACTTCGTTTCTATTGTTCATACGTAACGAAAAGAACGGATTTTCTTTTCGCTACGCGGAGGGGACGGGCACAAAAATGACACAAAACCGTTTGAGCCGCTAGAAAACCCCTGATTTCTGAGGGTTCACGCTGCTTTCTCCGCTCCTGCGATGCAGAACGGCTTTTTCGTTTCCCGTCGATAATCTGAAGTTTTCACCTACGCAAACCATTGGTAGTAAACACTTTTATTCAATAACGTCAATTTTCTCCTTCAGACTGAAGGGCTTAATCCAAACCCAACTCGTGTTGGGAATTGTTGGGAAATTTCCGTCTTTGCTCTGACTGCTTTGGATGATGCGGCCCCGGCTCTGACGCCGCGCTGGCGGCAGCACCCAGATCGGCGGCAGAGCTTGCAACTGATCGTCGTGTTCAGTTGAACGTGATGTCGAGCGGAGCCGCTCGGCTGGTTCTTCTGTTCTGCCCAGAAGGTGATGGCCGGGGCCAACGCCGCCAACCCGAAGCCAGAGGATGCGCGGTCCGGTTTGGCTCCGAGTGACTGGTCAGGCGGCTCGGTCCTCATGGGAAAAGCCTGCTATCTCAGGTTGCCAAATTGGATGACCACACCACCAATGATGATGAGCGAGAGTCCAACCCACGTCGAGGCTGGAATTGACTCTCTGAAAATGTAGCGATCACACAAAACGCTGACTAAAGCGAAGAAGGCAACGTAAACCCCGAGCAACTTCGAGAAATCCCACGACTTCGCGGAGTTGACGACCAGCCCGTAGGAGCCGAGGACGGCAAAGCCTGCGACAATAAAAAGCAAGCCCCCGCCGCGCAGACCACGGCGAATGGCTGCGTCGCCGCCGACCTCAAGCAAGGCAGCCACGACGAAGATGAGCCATGTAAGGAATGTCATAGGTACGAATGTCGCCACTTGTTCAACTCAACCATCCCTCAGCCTATTGACCCGCGCAAATCCAACACGCAACAAGCTTAATGCGAGAGGCTGTGTGCTCCGGCACCTCTCACTCAACACCGCGCCGCCTCACGGACCATCGATCACTGCATCCTCCAGCCACTCGACCCCCTGGAAGAAGCCGGAGTTGCACAGCGCCCGGCGCGTGATGCCCAGAAGGTCAACGTATTCGACGGCATACCGGACGCCGAGAAAAAAGGCATATTTGCCGGTGATTGGCTGCTGCCAAAAGGACAGTCGCTTGATGCGGACCACCGTTCCGCCCATTGTCCCGACGGCATCGCGGATGCGGCTTCGATGGGCGAGCCGCAACAAAACGGGGATGCCGATGAGCAAGCCGACGAGGGCGAAGCCACCAAGCCATTTGCTCGCAACAAACGACGGCGGCAGAACGAACGCCCCGATGAGGCAAAGCAGGACCACCAAGGCACTCAGCGCCGCGTAAATGCCTGCGCCCAGATTTTCGCGCTCGCTCATAATCCGCAGGTAGCGCCCGCGATGGTAATGGCCAAAACTCCATTTGTCCATTCCTGCCTGCCCTGCCGCCCGCGCTCTGGAAGAATCTGGGCGCTTGTGCAGCCGGGCACGGCGGATATGCTGCTTCAGGTCAAGCAGCATCGAGCGTCCAATTTACAAACCAAAACAACAAAGGAAAAAACATGAATACTGACAAGATGGTTGCGTGTAGCAGTTTCGCCTTCACGTGCGCTGTTATTTCGGCAAAATGGGCGATGGACTTAGGCCATAGTCAGTCCCGTCAGATTATCTTCGGGATTGGCGGATTGATTTTTGGCCCTTTGATGCTTTTGGTTTTGTACGTTCGGCTCTTGTACCAAGCGAAGGCAGAAGGCAAACCTGCTGCGAAGACGTTTTGACATGCCGTCCAATCGGCTCGCCGCGAAGATCGCCCACCCGGCTTTCACCCCACCTGACACGCGGGTCCGCGTCCGGCTGTTCCAGATGCCTGCGGCTTCCGTAATGACTGCCCCGGCGCTCGTCCAGCGCCACGGTGGGGCCGGGGATGCGGCGACCGATATTGGCTCCCGGTGACGGGTTAGGCGTTGCTCGCGTCTCGCATGAACTCAGTCCTTCTGGCCTCCAGTGACAGCGACACTCAAGCCGTCCGACAGCTTTTCAGGCAGTATGCCGCGTCCCTCGCCATTGACCTCTGCTTCCAGAATTTCGAGCGCGAGTTGGCATCGTTACCCGGAGACTACTCCCCGCCGCGAGGTGCCCTTTTCCTTGCCCACGCCGATGGCTCCGCAGTCAGCTGCATCGGTCTGCGTCCGTGCTCCGAGTCCGTGGGCGAGCTAAAGCGTCTTTACGTTGTTCCTGCGTTTCGCGGTCGAGGGTTGGCCCGCTCTCTCGTATCAGCCGCCATCGCTGCGGCGAGGCGCATCGGCTACAGCGCCCTCGTCCTCGACACGCTTGCCTCCGTGCAGCCCGCCATCGCGCTTTACGAGTCCTTTGGCTTCGAGCGCACCGATGCGTACTACGCGAATCCGCTGCCCGGTGTGCTCTACTTTCGCGCCTCTCTCGGACCAAACCGCAACGCCTAATCGGCTCGCCGGGACGATTGCCCTCCCGATTCCATGCTGATCGTCCCGGCGCTGGGCCAGCGCCGCCGTGGAGCCAGATGCTGGTGCTGGCGACGACTCCGGCGCTCTAGCCAGCGCCGCCGGGCGGCCCCGCGGTAGCCCGCTGCGTAACACAATGTGCTCGGGGTGGACAATACGTCGATGTTGTCAGCGGCTCCGTTCCTAATGCGGGTCGAGCCACTTCGGTAGCACCCCGTACCAGTAGTGGCTCAACGTGAGCCAAACCAGCGAGAGTACGTAAAGGTAAAGCCCGACGATGAATAGCTTCTGTACGAGCGTGGCCGGAAGCTTCTGCTCGGCCTGCGCTTCATTAGATTGGTCTTCCGACGCAGCGCGGCTTTCGGAGGCTTGCTTTTGCGGTGCGTTCATTTACACGAAATTTTGCCTCGGTGTCGGCGCACGGCAAGGGCTTTTTGACCTTTCGCTGGTACAGCGAAGCCGCGCCTCTGTAACCTGCGGCTTCCGTGCTGAATGCCCCGACGCTCGGCCAGCTTCGCCGGTCGGCCCGGCTCTACATCGCGCTGGCGGCAGCACCCAGTCCAGCGGCGCAAACTCAACTGGAAACGATTACCAGTTGAACGTGATGCCGAGCGGAGCCACTCGGCTGGCCCTCCTGTCCTGCCCGGAAAGGCGGAGGTTGGGGCCAGCGTCGCCCGGAGCCGGAGTCGACCAGCGTCGACCCCAGTGACTGAGGTCCGACTGAACCTACTTGCTGGGCCGCTTGAAATAGAAAACTAGCCCGTCCCTTTCCGAGATAAGCACCCAACCGTCTTTGCCGAGGTCGTTTAGATGCCTTTGCATCTGTTCTCCCCAGTCTTGAACACCTGTTCTACTTGCGCTGTTTTGTGCCCAGAGACTGGAGGTTTCCACTTTATACTCCCACTTGGTGGCATGTGGCGTGGTGCAACAACCGGCCAGAAGGAAAGTGCTGGCCACGAATATGAGTGCGATGGATTTTTTCATGATGTGATTTTTGTTACGGTTCAAATTTCTGTTCGTGTTCCGCAGAATCCGAGGTCTGCGGTCCTGCGTTGCGAAAGTAGTCCAGTCGCGTGACTGCCCTTCTGGCCGCCACGAGAAGCCCTCGGAGGGTGTGGTGATGCTGAAATCGGGCATGAGCGGCACCGATATGAGCGTGCCGCAGTTGCTCAATGCGCGAGGATATAGCGGAGGCATCGAAACCTGTGTGGGGCGACTGTCTTAGGAATGCCCGGCACCTCCTGCGGGCCTCGCGCCGCCTCGGCCATTCCGTCAGCGACTTCCGCAATTCCGAGCGGTGCCGCCACGCGACGCTCACGCACAAGCAGCCGGAAAGGATTGCCAAAGCCACCAACTTGAGACTGTCCGGCTTCGACATGACACCTTTCGTACAGCCCTAACAATCATTCAACTGACCGTCCGCTCGCACGTTGAACCCTTTCAACCCAACGTGCAATCCGTTTGATGCCGGAAGTTCGTGCTCTCCGGCACCTCTTCATCAGCACCGAAAACCCCGACACCCAGAGGCTCAGCCAGCAACCCAAGGCCCGGTGCCGGGCCAGCATCTCTGGGGCGGCCCGGATCGACGCTGCGCCGGAGGACCACCGCAGTCACTTGCCGCCCCGGAGCCAGAGGCCGCTTCCCGTGGCCAGCGCCCAGTCAATCCCCCACGCCCGCCCGCGGTCTGGTGGCATTTGGGCGCTTGTGCAGCCGGGCACGGCGGGTACACTGCTTGAGGTTGGCAGCATCGAACATCCGAGAAAACTTATGGCAAATATATTGGCGGTAGCTGGTCCCGGCTCGAAGTATCAGCTTTCAGGAGCGCAGCCCGCTGGTTTTTGGGCCGGTCTTTGGCATGGCATCATCTCGCCGATTACGTTCATCGTAAGCCTTTTCAATCTGCGCGTCCGAATTTACGAGACGCACAATCGCGGACGCTTATACGATTTTGGGTTTATTCTTGGCATTTCCAGTGCCTTTGGCGGAAGCGTTTTTAAGGTTGGTGGGTACCGCTCCACCTGATGCTGCCCAACGAATCGGCTCGCCGCACAGATTGCCCTCGCGGCCCCCACGCCACCTGACCGGCCGTTCCGCATCCGGCGCTCCAGATCCTTGCGGCTTCCATGCTGACTGCCCCGGCGCTGGCCAGCGTCACCGGAATTGCCAAGTCTCACGATCCACTTGTCGGCTGCGGCTGGACGGACACCCACCGATAGAACGTTGGCCTGCTGACCTGAAGAGTCTTGCAGATGTCCGCGACGATCATGCTCTTGTCGGCATGGAGCTTCTTCGCGGTTTGTATCCGTGGGTCGTCCAAAGACATCCGTGGCCGACCTCCAAGGCGTCCACGTGCGCGGGCAGCAGTTAGTCCAGCCCGCGTCCGTTCCTGAATGAGAGAGCGTTCAAACTCAGCCAAGGCCGTGAAGATGTGAAAAATGAGCTTCCCGCTGGCGGTCATAGTGTCAATGGAACCGTCGCGCAGCGACTTGAATCCGACGCCGCGCTCTCGTAGGTCTTCGATCACGTCGATGAGATGCCGCACTGAGCGGCCAAGCCGGTCGAGCCGCCAGACGACCAAGATGTCGCCGGGCTTCAATTGGCGCAGGCACTGATCGAGTCCGGGCCGGGAAGCCTTCGAGCCAGTGATCTTATCGGTGCACAGATTGGCTTTGGAAACCCCTGCGGCTTTGAGGGCATCAAGCTGAAGTTGAAGGTCTTGCTGGCCGGTCGAGGCTCTCGCGTAGCCGACCAGTCGGGATGATGATGTTGTTGCTTTGGGGTTCATGTATCACAAACGAAGGCACTGATGAGTTGATGTAACGATGAAATGAGAGATGGGTTTTTGGAACTCGAAACATTGGAGAATCGACATCGGGCGACCGGCGGGAAGTTGTGTACAAAGTATAGACCGTTTTGTGAGACACCGCCCGGACGAGGATTCACAGCCCAACTGGTGTCGGCTCGATTGCGCATATTTCATGGACTGGCCCGGCTAGACCCTTCGTTGTCTGGGTTCCAGCCGGAACCGGGCGGCGATAGAGTCGCCGTCGGCGATGACGATGAACTGGCCGGGAGGAAACTGGCACCCCGCACCGCGTGCAACAAAGCCCAACCATCGCTCCACCTGAGAAGGAATCATGCATTCTGCGTTGGTTCCCCGGTTGCATCGGAATTCCCAGCAGTGGTGCTCGTCCAAATCGCGCATCTCGATGCTCACGAAGCCAGCGGCTCCGGCCCACTCCACGAACTCATTGCGACGAATGACGAGCGCCTCAGGCAGGAAGTCGATGGTCATAGTCCACGCCATCACATCGAAGTTCGGGTCTTTCCGAATAGTCCTCGTCGTCGTCGTAATCGTGCTCGGCCTCTTCGTGCGGGTTTTCGATTACGAGGACGTCGACGAGGACGGGGAGGAGAGGAGGAGCGCGGTGGTTGGGACGGCCAGTGGGTGCGGTTTCTGTTTGCGCTCGTTGGGGCCAGGGCCTTAAATCGGGCGAACGATGTGACGCGGGCGGCATTATGAAGACTTTGAGAGGATGGATCGCGGCATTGGCGGCGGTAGGGCTGTGCGGTTGTTTCCAGGTGGAGGATGACCTGACCTTGCAGGGAGATGGTTCGGGGAAGGTCAAACTGAGCGTGCACAGCAGTGTCACGGAGGACGTGGTCAGCATGGTGGCGGCGGCGTCGGGCTATGGCGGGGGCAGCGCGCCGATGTATCCGCCGGTGAGTGAGGCGGAGGCGCGGCATTTCTTTCCGCCCAAGGACTTTGCGCTGAAGGTCGAGGAGAAAGAGGAGTCGGAGGGCAAGACGCTGTTGGTGGAGGCGAGTTTCAAGGACATCAACCGGCTGCTGGCGGGTCCTTATGGGCGGGCGCACCAGTTGGCGTTGGCGACCAACCAGAACGGCACGCTCCGGCTGCGGGCGCTGAGCGGGGGCGAGGCGCTGGCGATAGCGGCGCAAATGAAGCCGGAGGGGGAAATGGAAGCGCTCCAGATGCCCGGGCTGGAGGAGGCGCAGAAGAAGAAAGGGGAGATGCGCTTCGAGTTCCGGGTGACGTTGCCCAATACCGTGACGACGGCGAATGGGGGGCGGCAGAATAAGACGGTGACCTGGGGGGCGGAGCGCGCCAAGTGCAAGGATGACGAGGAGTTCGCCAGGAGGCTGTCCGGCGTGCTCGAAGCCACTTGCAGCGCCGGGGGGCTGAAGTTCTCGCCGGTCACGCCGCCGCGGCTGGGCCTGGGGCCGCTCGGCGAGTTGACGGCGGGGAAAATGGCCGGCGGCAGCGCGCTGCCCGACACCAACCAGGTCGCCAAGGCGGCGCGGTTTGTACCCTACGCGCTGCATGTGACGCGATCCCTGGATCTTAGCGGGGAAGGGAGCGGTGAGGGCAGCGTGGCCCAGTTGAGCGGGGCGATTGTTTTGCCGGCAAATTTGGCCCCGCAACAGTGGGGGGAAGCGAGGCTGGAGGAAGTCGTGGATGGCAAAGGCAATAGCCTCATGCCCAAGGACGGCGGGGATGCGATGTCGCGGATGAGCCGTTTTTCGGGCATTGGGATGAGGGGCGATACCGACGAGGAAGACGACGCTGAGGCGGCCAACCGCAAGGATGCCGGCGAGCAGGAGCGTCCGGTGATGCTCAGCTTCCGCGCGCCGGAATGGAAGGTAAAGGAAATCGCGAGGGTGAAGGGTGCGCTGGAGTTGGATTACTTCGGCGGGGCGGAGGTCATCAAGCTGAGCAATGCGGTGCCGGCCAGCCTGGTCGTGGATGTGAGCGGGCAATCCTCATACAGTTTCAACCCGGATTCCGAGCGCGGGCAAATAACCGACAGCCGATTGGCGGAGTTGGGCCTCTCGCTGCGGGTTGAGAACGCCATGGTGCAGAGCGGCCTGACGGTCTTGTCTTTGCAGACGAGCGGAGGAAAGACGGCGCTGGTGGACGCCCAGGTGTTTGATGCGGCGGGCCGGCCCTGGCCGACGACTCTAATGCAACCGGATTCTTCGGGCGGCGAGGAACGGTCGTGCCAGGTCATCGTGGCGGGGAAACCGAAACCGCCGTTTTCGTTGGCGGTAGCGGTGAGCGGGGTCGGGGCTTCGGTGGAGGTGCCGATCCTGGTGGAACATGCGCCAGTGGGAGAGAAGTAGAGCGGACTGGAGGTCGCGTATGAAGCTGTTGCGTTATTCAAGTGTCGCGGTGGTGGTGGTGGGCCTGTTGGGCGGTTCGGCCAGCGGGCAGTACTTTGGGGCCAGGGCCTTCGCGGAAGGCGATAGCCGCATCATCCTGGCTATCCGGCCGGACGGGTCGGGCGCGCTGACCAACGAAACGGTCCAGCCGCGAAAGTCGCTGGAAATGCAAGTAGCGGCCTGGGAGCGCTCCTCCAACTTTGCGGAAGGCCTCGGTTCCGAGGATGAGAACGCCGCCCCCGCCCCGGCGCAGCCCGCCAAGCCGGAGCAAAAGACACTGACGGATGAGGAGTTGGCCTCAAAACTTCGTGAGATGTACCAGGAGCAGGGCGGTTTTGGCGGGGACGCTGCGACCGAGATCGAGAGAGTGGAGGTTTCGACCAATTCGGTGCGCCTGGTGACCCGGCGTGGCTTTGGCTCGCTGAAGGAACTGCTGGGCCAAGGGGTCTATTCCTGGGGGCCCAACCTGCTGATGTTTGAAGAGGCGCGCTTCGAAACGGATACGAACCACAACTTGCGGATTATCTTCACGCCGGCGCAGAACGCCGCGCGCTACGGCAGGACCGTGGGCGCCGGGTGGAAGGCCGCCAGGATGAAGTTCGAGTGGAAGCTGGCGCTGCCGGGCAAGATCCTGAGCAGCGGCTTGCCGGGCACGGAGGGGAACGAGACGTGGCTCCGCCTGGATGGGCAGAAACCGGAGACGGTGGATGCGGCGCTGCGGCTCGTGGGGGCGCCACTGGTGATTACGGCCGAGCTGGATGGGCTCAAACTGGACGAGCCGTTGGAGTCCAGGAAGCTCGTCCGCAGGGCCTGGAGACAAGCGAATGCCGAGCCAGACCTGCCGATTATTGACGCCGGGCCCGGATTCCAGGCGGAGCCGGTGAGCCTGACCATCTCGACGGTTCATTACTTTCCGGAAGGCAAAGAGCATTTCAAGAACGGGCCCCAGGCTGCCATGTTCGGGATGGAATCTCCCGGGATGGTGGTATCGGCCAAACTGTTTCCACCTAAAGGCCGCGAGATCAAGAGCGTCACGGGTTTGCGCGTGAAGGCCGCCAAAGATGACAGGGGCCGCGCGATCTCAATGGGGGCCGAGGACAACGAGGATACGGAGAGCTATAGCCAGTTCTCGCGTGATCCAAATGAACCGGATCAGAGCGGCGCGGCCCGGGTGCAGCTTCGCCTGGGCCTGCCGGCGCCCGATGCGCAGACCATTGAGCAAATCGAGGCGGAGGCAGTCGTCCTGACCATTGGTGGCTGGAAAGAAATGCTGCTGACGAATGTCCAGGCCGACGCGAAGAAGGAGATTGACCTTGGCGAGGTCCTGCCGGGAGCGAAGCTGATCGTCAAGAGAATCCGCGGCGGAAGGACGCAAACGATCGTCGAGGCCCGACTGGAAGGCCCGGCGGGAGTCAACCAGCTTGAAGTAAAGATCAAGTCAACCAGCAGGCGAGGCGGACCATCCAACACAATCAACCAGCGGGCGACGACTTCAGGCAAGGTGACAGCGCGCAACCTGATCCTTCGCGCCTTCGACTTCGAGCGGGGCCAGGGAGGAGAAAGAGGAAGGAGCGATCCGCCGACTCTGCTGGTCCGCTGCCCGCAGGACGTGAAGCGCGAGCGCTTGCAGTTTAAGCTGACGACGTTGGATTTGCTTTAGTCGTAAGCGGAGGGAGTACCGGCGGGAGGGGAATTGCGATGTGGAGCAGGGTGGAGCGAGATGCGGCCGCCAGCGGCGGTGGGTAGGGCGCGTCACTCCGTGCGCGCCGCCAATGGCTGAAGCCGTTGGAATTGGAGCGGGTGGCGCGGGAACGGCGGCGCGCACGGAGTGACGCGCCCTACCCCGGTTAAGCGGCGGCCCGGCCGGGCTTGCGCCGGATGAGCGGCTTGATTTCACCGGTCACCACCGGTTGGCTGATGTGGATGTGGAGGATATCATCGCTGCTGGGAACCTCGTACATGATGTCGAGCATCAGCTTCTCCAGCAGGCTGCGCAACGCGCGCGCGCCGGTGCCCTTCTTGAGCGCCTGCGCCGCCAGCTCGTGGAGCGCCTCCACCGAGAACTCCAGCTCGACGCCTTCCATCGCCATGAGCTTGGCATACTGCTTTGTGAGGGCGTTCTTCGTGTCCGTCAGGATGGAAACCAACTGGGCCTCAGTCAGTTCCGCCAGCACCGTCACCATCGGCAGGCGGCCGATGAACTCCGGGATGAAGCCGAACCCAAGCAAATCCTCCGGCTCAACGTACTGCAGTATTTCATGGCGGTTAATGGCATCGGCCTTGAGACGGTCATCCATCGCGCGGAACCCCATAACGTGCTTGCCCAAGCGGCGCTGAATGGCGCGTTCCAACCCGACAAACGCGCCGCCGCAGATGAACAGGATGTCGGACGTATCCACGCGGATGTACTCCTGCTGGGGATGCTTGCGGCCGCCCTGCGGCGGGACGCTGCACAGCGTCCCTTCCAGGATCTTCAGCAGAGCCTGCTGCACCCCCTCGCCCGAAACGTCGCGCGTGATCGAGACGTTCTCGGTCTTGCGGGCGATTTTGTCTATCTCGTCTATATATACAATGCCCCGCTGGGCGCGCTTCACGTCGTAATCGGCGTTCTGCAAGAGGCGCAGGATGATGTTCTCCACGTCCTCACCCACGTAACCGGCCTCGGTCAGCGTGGTGGCATCGGCGATGGCGAACGGCACGTCCAGGATTTGCGCCAGTGTGCGGGCCAGCAGCGTCTTGCCCGAACCCGTCGGCCCGATCATGAGGATGTTGCTTTTCTCGATCTCGACTTCCGCGTGCGGGCCAGTCGTCAGCCCCGCCTCTTCCCCGTCCGGCGCCGGGGCGGGCGGTTCCTGGAGAATGCGCTTGTAATGGTTGTGCACCGCCACGGCCAGCGTCTTCTTGGCGTGCTCCTGGCCGACACAGGCGAGGTCAAGCCGGCGCTTGATCTCGGCGGGTTTGGGGATGCTGACCTGCGGCTTTTGCTTCCTGGTTTGCGCGGCCAGCTCTTTATCGAGCACCTGCTTGCACAGAATGACGCAGTTGTCGCAGATATAAACGCCAGGTCCCGCGATGAGCTTCTTGACTTCCGCGTGGGACTTGCCGCAGAAGCTGCAGAGGGTGAGGTTCGTCGGGCGCGCCATTGCGGCTATTCTTTCTTGTCGGCCAGGCTCGTTGCGTGCTCGGCCAGGCCCGGAATCTCCTTGCGGGACTGCACGACTTCGTCCACCAGGCCGTAGGCTTTGGCTTCTTCGGGCGCCATGAAATTGTCGCGGTCGGTGTCCTTCTCCACCTGTTCAATCGAGCGGCCGCAGTGCTTGGCGATGATGCTGTTGATCCGGTGCTTGAGCTTCAGCATGTAGCGCACGCGGATCTCCACGTCGCTCGCCGGCCCCTCCGCGCCGCCCAGCAACTGGTGGATCATGATGTTCGAGTTCGGCAACGCGTAACGTTTGCCCTTGGTGCCGCCGCACAGCAGCACGGCCCCCATGCTCGCCGCCTGCCCGATGCAATACGTGTTCACATCGCACGTGAGGAACTGCATGGTGTCATACACCGCCAGCCCGGCGGTGACGCTGCCGCCCGGCGAATTGATATAAAGATGAATGTCCTTCTTCGGATCGCTCATCTGGAGGAAAAGCATCTGCGCGATAATAAGGTTCGCCACCATGTCGTCCACGGGCGTGCCCAAAAACACGATCCGGTCCACCAGCAGGCGCGAATAAATGTCATAGCCGCGCTCCCCCCGCCCGGTCTGCTCCACCACCATCGGCACCAGGAAATTGTCCATAAAAGCTTTCTGTTCTGCCGCCGCAACCTAGCGGAGCGACCCGCCCGGGTCAAGTGCCGCGCCGCCTCCTGCCGCACCGCCTCTCCCGGCGCGTGGCAATTAGCGCGAACCGCGCTTCACTTTCTTCCAGATCACCAATAGGGCGCTCGCGAAATCCTGCGGCCTCTCCGCCATCCAGCGGGTGACTTCTCTCGGCGCAAACCAGCCGCCACGCTCGATTTCATCAGGGTCCAGTCGAAACGGCCCTTCCGCTTCGCAGCGATACACCCAGACATGTTCCTGGTCCGTTTCGGCGCAGGCCGCCAGCTTGAACACCCGTTTCGGGGCCGCTTCCAGTTGCAGGCCGATCTCCTCCCGTAGTTCGCGCACCGCGCAGGCGTCATATTCCTCGCCGCTATCCACGTGGCCCGAGGCCGACGAATCCCACACGCCGGGCTGCCGGTCCTTCTTCAGCGAGCGCTTCTGCAGAAACACCCGCCCCGCCGCGTTGAACACCAATATATGCACCGCCCGGTGCATCAGTCCGAGCCGATGCACCTCCCTGCGCGGCTGCTGCCCTACGACCTCGTCGCGCTCGTTGACGACATCGAAAATCTCCTCTTTCATTTGGGGCGTTGATACAGAGCTTGGGCCATCCGCGCGAATTGTTCCAAGGAGACTTCTTCAGCGCGGACTTGAGGCGATAGCCCCAGCCGCTCGAATTCCGAGGCCAGGCACGGCTCGGGCCAATCTTCTTTAAGCAGTTTGAACATCATTTTGCGCCGCTGCGAGAAACTGCGCTTCACGATTCTCGTGAACGTGTCCCGCTGTTCCCGCGGGAGTAATAGCTGCTCGCGCCGCACCAGGCATACGCACGCTGAATCCACGTCCGGCTCCGGAAAGAAGCAACTGGCGGGAATCTTGAACCAGTTCTGGGGTTCGTAGTCGAGCTGAACCAGCAGGGTGAGCAGGCCGTAATCGGGGCTGCCCGGCTTGGCCACCAGCCGCCTCGCCACCTCGATTTGCAGCGTCACGACCATCCGCCGCGGGCCGCGCCCCGCTTGCGCCAGCTCCACCAAAATCGGCGAGGCGACAGAGTAAGGCAGGTTGGCGACCAGCTTCCACTCACTCCAGTCGCGCGTTTCGCGCTTCAGGTAATCGAGAGCATCGTCATGCAGGAGGCGCAAGGCAGGCATCAACGGAGCGCGGACATCCCTGTCCGCAAGTTCCTCCCCGGCCGCCTCGCGGAGAGGAATGTCCGCGCTCCTGGACCCCTGTCCTGCGTTGAAGCGCTGCTTGAGCACCTCCACCAGCCTCGCGTCCATCTCAATGGCCAGGACCTCGCCCGCCTGCCTGATCAGCAACTCGGTCAGCGGCCCGAGACCCGGCCCGATCTCAAGCACTTTGTCTGCCTTCGTCAACTCGGCCGCCGCCACGATTCGCCTTAACTGGTTGCCGTCATACAGAAAGTTTTGCCCGAGCGACTTCGTCAGCCGGATGCCGCGCGCTGCCAGAAGCTCCCGCATTTCCCTGGGTCTCATGTCGCTTTACGAATGTAACTCATGTAACCCTCCAACCATCTAACTCTTCCCCGAGCGCATTCACCGCCTCCCGAAGTTGGCTTTGCGAGATGGTCAGCGGCGGAGTGAAGCCAATGACATTCGAGTGCTCTCCTTCGGGCAGAAGGATAAACCCGCGCCGGAGCAACGCCTTCACTATTTGAAGCACAGCCCCTGTCGCGGGGGAGCCGTCCGGCAAGCGAACCTCCACGCCTGCCAACAGCCCTAGGCCACGGCTTACCCATGCGAGGTGCGAGGTGCGAGGCCTGAAGTACGAGAGGGTGGAGCGCAGGAATCCCCCAAGCTCCGCGCTGCGCTGCACCAGCTTCCGTCCCTCGATTTCCTCCATCTGCGCCAGCGCCATTGCGCAGCCGACAGGATGGCCCAGGAACGTGCTGGTGTGGATCGCCTCTCCGCTCGACGACGGCCACGCCGCGTCCATCAGGTCCGCCCGCCCGACACAGGCCGACAGCGGGAAGCCTCCCGTCAACGCTTTGCCCAGGCAGATGAGGTCCGGCGCCGTCCCGGAGTGCTCGCAGGCAAACCACCTCCCGGTGCGCCCGAAGCCCGTGTAAATCTCATCCAGAATCAGCAGTGCATCGTGCTCGTCGCAAAGCCGGCGCAGCATGGGCAGGAACTCCGGTGGCGGAATATTGATTCCTCCGCGCACCTGAATCGGCTCGACTAGGATCGCGCCAATTCCCTCGCGACGAAACAGCCGGCGGACCTGGGACTCAATTGCCTCCATTGCCGCAGCGTCTGCGGGGACAGAGGCCAGGCGAGACGCCCGACCTGCTTTGGGAAACGGCACAAAGTGGCCGAATTCTCGAAGCTGCCGGCGGAACGGCGACCGGAAATGCGCCCTTTGCGTGACATTGAGCGCGCCGTAACCAACGCCGTGATACGCGCCTTCAAAAGCGACCACTCCCGGCTTGCCCGTCGCCAGCAGCGCCGTCTTAAGCGCCGCCTCTACCGCTTCGAACCCCGAGTTGCAGAAGATCGTCTTGCCCGTGACTGCCCACGCGCGCCCCGCGTTGACTTTGGACTTTGGACTTTGGACTTTGGACTCGTCCACCCATCGCTCAAAGGTGATTCGGCTCAACTCCCGCCCCAGCCGAGCCTTAAGCGCGTGCGGGTGCACGTCGCCCATCGCATGGAGCAGCCGGGCCATCTGGCACTGCCCGGCCCTGACTACGCGCGGGTTGGCGTGGCCGGTCGCCGCCACGCCGAAGGCGGCGGTCAAATCCAGATACTTCTTCCCGTCCACGTCCCAGACATGCACCCCGCTGGCCCGTTCCCAAACAACGGGCCACGAGCCATCCGCTTCGATGAACGTGACATTGCGCGATTCGTAGGCGCCGAGCAGCCCCAGTGTCTGACGGGTGGTCATCATGTTGGAGCCACAAATGAAGACAAACGCGCACAGACAAACCAAGCACGTCCTGCCGGGAGGTTCGGCCATCTGTGTCCGTCGGTGTTCATCTGTGGTTAAACCCCTCTTTGCTCCGGCGCCCAAATCACCTTGTGCAACTGCGCCTGAAACCGCACCGGCAAAGCATCGGCGATAATCCTCTCCGCCAGTTCCCGGCGCGAAATCGGCGTCTGGCCCGGCGGCACCCGCTTGAGCGACTTGTCCTGCTGCTCCGGGGCCAGCGGATGCGCCCACGAGAACAGCAAGGGGCAAATGGCCGCAAGCTGGTGCTCGGCGATTCGTTCCCTTGCCCACTCGTAATCTTCCCGGGTCGCGATGACGAACTTGATCTCGTCCGTGCTCTTGAGGTGCGTCAGATTTTCCCAGCGATTGCGCGCGGCTTCTCCGCTGCCGGGGCACTTCAGGTCCATGATCCGCCGCACGCGCGGGTCCACTGGCGCAACGTCGTGCGCCCCGCTGGTCTCCAGCAGCACCGTGAAGCCGTCGTCGCACAACGCCTTCATCAACCACAGAGAATTCTCCTGCAGCAGCGGCTCGCCCCCCGTCAATTCCACCAACGGCAGCCTGTCACTTCGGCCTTCGGCCTTCGGACTTCGGACTTCCCCGAAGGGGCTGGCCAGCCGTTGAACTTCGGCGCGCGCCTCCGCCACCGATTTCTTGCTCCCCTCGGCAAACGCGTACGCCGTGTCGCAATACGAACAGCGCAAATCACACGCGGCGAGCCGGACAAAGACGCACGGCAACCCCGCAAACGTGCTCTCCCCCTGGAGGCTCAAATAGATTTCGTTGACGACCAGCGTGTCGGACATCTCCCTCAATGTAAGGGGTAGGCAGGCGGGAGGGAAGAGGCATGAGTTGCGTCGGCTACTTGGTTGCAGTCTTCGATAGTTGCATGGCGTCCAGGTGTGTTTTCCCTTTGTAACTTTGTAACTCCTGCAACCATGTAACTCCCCTCCGGCACCCTGTTTTCGTTTTGCCGAACTCCAGCCACTGCGCTTATGATGCCGCCAATGGAAATCTATGACCACCCTACTTTCCGGATGGCCTGCCGGCAGTTCGACCTGGTGGCGGACCATCTGCAGATGCCCGAACCCGAGCGCGACCGTGTCAAGTATCCCAAGCGCTCGATGACCGTCGCTCTACCGATTCATTGCGACGACGGCTCCACGCAGGTGTTCACCGGCTATCGCGTCCAGCATCACCTCACCCTCGGCCCCACCAAAGGCGGCTTGCGCTTTCATCCAGATGTGAGGCTCGGCGAAGTGGCGGCGCTGGCGATGTGGATGAGTTGGAAATGCGCCCTGACCGGCCTGCCCTACGGCGGCGCCAAAGGCGGCGTTGCCTGTGACCCCGGCACGCTGTCGAAGAACGAACTGGAGCGCGTGACCCGCCGTTACACGCAGGAGATGATCCCGTTCATCGGCCCGCAAATTGACGTCATGGCCCCCGACCTGGGCACCAACGAACAGGTCATGGCCTGGATGATGGACACCTACTCGGTCCACGTCGGCGCCACGGTGCCTAGCATCGTCACCGGCAAACCGGTGGGGCTGGGCGGCTCATTGGGCCGGCGCGAGGCCACCGGCCGCGGCGTCGGCTACCTCGTCAACCGCGCCTCAGACACCATCGGGCTCGACGTGAGCAAAGCCACCGCCGTCGTCCAGGGCTTCGGTAACGTCGGCTCCGTCGCCGCGCTCTCGCTCGCCCGCTACGGGGTGAAAGTGCTGGCCGTGACCGATGCGTTTGGCGGTGCCTACAACTCGAACGGCCTGGACCTATGGAAACTCAACAAGCATCTCGCCAACAGCAAGTCCGTGGCCGGGTTCCCCGAAGCTGAACCCCTAACCAATGACCAACTATTGACGTTGCCATGCGACATCCTCGTGCCGGCCGCGCTCGAGCGCCAGATCACCGCCGCCAACGCCGACAAAATCCAGTGCCGCATCCTCGCCGAGGCCGCCAATGGCCCCACCACACCCGAAGCGGACGTCATTTTAGACCAGCGCCCCGAAATCTTCATCATCCCGGACGTTCTGTGCAATGCCGGCGGCGTCGTGGTATCCTACTTCGAGTGGGTCCAGGACCTGCAGAGCTTCTTCTGGGGCGAGACCGAGGTTGTGGACAAGCTGTTCCGCATCCTGGAAACGGCCTTCACGCAAGTCGTCTCCCTCAGCCGCAAGCAGAAGCTGACCATGCGCCTGGCCGCCCTGAGCCTCGGCATCAAACGAGTTCAGGAAGCCAAGCGCATTCGAGGGTTGTTCCCGTAACCGGCGAACCCTCCCTCACTCCAGACCGCGGTCGGACAGCTCGTCCTCACCCAGCCCGAGGTAATGCCCCAACTCGTGTAGGTACGTCGTATGCACCTCATCGCGAAAAACATCCTCATCCCCCTCGGCCAAGTCCCATATATTCTCCAGATAGACGATAATCTGCGGCGGCAGCGGCAGGGTGGTGGTTTCTTCCTCGGAGAATTCCGGGCCAACAAACAAGCCCAGCGTGTCCGGCTCGATGCCGTCCCGGCGCTGCGCGGCGTTCGGTAGGCGCTCGAAGGTGACCGGCAGCGCCTGCGCCCGGTCGCGCAACGGCGCCGGCAGCGCGGCCAGTGTCGCTCGCACTTCTTCGCGTGCCAGGGCGTGGAGTTTTTGCCAATCCAGGCGCATGGTAACTTCACTCGCGCGAGCCAAGAGCCCGCGCCGGTCCTGGCGGCGTGCCTCGAGCGCGGCGCGCGGACATTCTTGTCCGCAGCAACGTCTTTCGCCGAACCGCGCAACATGTCCGAGCTTTCTTCCTGTTCGTGGGAAGCTGCGGATCGGAATGTCCGCTCTCCGCCTAACGCATACATTCGCCCCGGAGTTGACACGCCGTCGAACCTGCCGCCCATATTAGCCATTCGTTTCCGCCGCCTGCAATAGGTCACAATACACCGTGTTGGCCACAAGGGGTGAGAAAATGCCCGAGATCGCCGAGACGACGCGCCTTCCAGAGGGCACGAGGCATAAAGCTGGACGCCATCACTCCGCAAGCCGCACCTAATCAGATCCCAATCAATTGGCTTACTACATCATTACTACTTCATTATTACATTGTTACTACATTTGTACTACATAGTTATTACTTGGTTAATACTTTGTTACTACTTTGTTATTCCATAGTAGCTAGTGTGGTGTCTCACAATTAGCAGTACCTTTCGCACGGACCAGAAAGCGGTAGAGGACAGCCGCACTTATAGTCCCTCCAAAGTTATTCACAGGTGGCGAGGAGAGCTGCTGTGCGCTCCTCCGCGGCCAAGGGTGAATAACTGGTTCATCCGACGAGTTTGATCCTGGCTTGGTGTAGGGCGAGGAGTTTGAGGATGAAGAAGGCTTCGTCCCGATAGCCATAGGCTTGGCGGGTGAGGGTCTTGATCTTGTTGTTGACGCCTTCCAT
>Ga0326727_10003961_pt1 | contig 45897 bp, 40 predicted proteins | sample MB2enrmetagenome_FD_207643 | JGI IMG/M metagenome (GOLD analysis project Ga0326727, IMG submission 207643) | Lab enriched peat soil microbial communities from McLean, Ithaca, NY, United States - MB29MY | ecosystem: Environmental > Terrestrial > Soil > Wetlands > Peat | place: USA: New York... | reverse complement strand
TCGAGCGAGGCGCGCATGGTCAGCGACTTGCGCAGGTCGTTGGTGAACACCACCCGGGTCAACCAGCGGGCATTCGGCCCGAACTTGGCCTTGTAGGCATCCCGGGCGTGCACGCAGCGGAAATTATCGATGTAGATGAAATCGCGGGATTGCAGCGCCAGACCGGCCTTGTTGCGAACGAAATAGTCCAGCAGGTGCTCCAAAGCCCGCCGCTCCACCCCCCGATAGTCGTCAATGCGCAAGGTCGCGGCATTGATGCGAACGTAGGGCCGGTCGCGGCGGCCGAACAACACCGGCTGCCCGCCTTCGGCAACGACGCCAGAGGTGGAGTGGATGGGATTGTGGCCGATGTTGAAGCGGGGCTCGAACAGAACGTCCAGTTCATCCGAGTCCAGGTCGATGCCGTCGATGCAGGAAATGGTGGTCAAGGCCTCTTCTTCGTTGCGCATGCACACCAGGCCGATGTAGTCGGCGCGCGCCGGATGGAAGGCGTCTTCGACGTGGAAGCCGAAATCGAGGGCGGAACCGCTGCTGGAGTTGGCGGTCGCGGACAACTCCGGCAGGGGAATGATGTTGTTGAAGATGGCGCCCCGCCGCTGCGACGTGAAGCCAACCGCCTCGCCCAGCAGGCTGCCATAGAGGCCATGCAGGATCTGCGCGTCGTTCAGGCGGTAGCCGTCCTCCTGCTCGACGTAACGCTGCGGCGTCGGCTCGCAACCATCCAGCAGCACCGGGCTGCCGACCACATGAAGAACCGGCTCCTGCTCGGCACGCTTGAACCGGTAAAATGTTTCACGGACGCGGCGCGGCAGTTCCTGGGCCAGCAACTGGGCCTGTTCGAGGAAGTTCAATTGATCCAACAGCTTGGCGTCGGAGGTGATGTCGGCGAGCAAGGAGCGGATCTGGGCGGACTCGGTATCGGTGATGGAGAGGGTCAGGATTGAAGTGGTCACGGTCGTTCTCCTCGTTACAAAGTCGGGTCGGGAAGCGGGCCGGTGCGGACTCCCCGCCGGTTCGCGCCACGGGACGGTGGCGCGAACCTGGCGGCAAGCCGTCGGTCAGGACGCGCTGGCCGGCTCGAACAGATGGGGCAGCAGCTTGAACGTCTCGTAGCGGGCCGCGTAGAAGGGGTAGACCCGGTCGTCGATGGGAAAGGTGCTGACCAGGTCGTGATGGCCGCCTTCACCGGTGTCGAAGGTGATGTGCCGGCTCAGATAGTGGCGGAAGGCGTAGACGCCGGGCGCCGACCAGTCCTTTGCATCGAGCATGCGGGCGAAGATGCCCGACAGTTCCTCTTCGCGGCTGAACACCGTCATCGCCCGCACATTCTCGTCAAGCGCCCGGCATTCGGCGAGATAGGCGTCGGCCTGGGCACCGAAACGCTCCCGCATGGGACGGATCAGGTCGTGCTTGTTCAGGAAATGAGCCAGGAATTCGTGGTGATCGCCGGCATCCTGGAAGTCGTCGAGCAACAGGTTCTTGGTTTTCAATTCGCCATGAGCCATCTCGAGCAGCCCCTCATGGGTGGGATAAAGATCGAGAGCGATGCGCAAGGCCTCGGCGAATTCGACGGCGGCGACGTAGGACAGGTACATGACGACTTGCAGGTCGTCGCTGTCCAGGTTCTCCCAGTTCAGGCCGCGGATCTGGCGCACCACGCTCTTGTGGCGCAAATCTTCGATGTCCTGGCCGGCCAAGGTCCCGGCAACGTTGACAGCAATGTTCATGGTGATCTCCGTTTCGGCTTTCATCGGTTGCAACGGCGCCCTCAAACAGGTCTCAGGCGCAATTTTACGGAATGTTCGGTTTATTTCCATTCCGGGTCGGATTGTCGCTGCCTCGATCCCGGTGAGGAAAGTAGAGCAGCAGCAGAAACTTTTTGAAATCCGGCATTTACACCACGGACCAACCTCCTGGGATTCTTCCCAGGGGGTGGCGATGCACATTCTCTTGACGCTCTGGGGTGATATGAAATAAATTACCGATCATTCAGTAATTTTGGGAGGCGCCACGCTGCCGGGCAACCGGCGCAAGGACAGCTCGACACCAGGAATGGTCACTGCGGCACCGCCGCACCGCCCCCCAGGTCATCAACTGCGATCACAAGGAAACGCATCATGCAAAACAGCGACCAGCACCACTACACCAGAGGCGTCCTTTGTTGCCTGATCGCCACGGCATCATGGGGCGGAATGTTCCCGGTCATGACCGACGCCCTGACCCGGGTCGACCCGTTCACCTTCACCTCACTGCGCTATTTCATCGCCGGCATCGCCTTCTTCCTGCTGCTGGCGGCGACGGAAGGGCGGAAAGGCATCGATCTCAAAGGGCAGCGGGTCTGGCTTGCCTGGCTGTTCGGAACGGCGGGCTTCACCGGGTTCGGCTTCCTGGTCTTCCTGGGTCAGCAACTGTCCGGCCGCGAGGGGGCCCTGACGGCCTCGACCATGCTGGCCACCCAGCCGATGCTGGGCCTGCTGGTCAACTGGCTGATGCGCAAGGTGGTTCCGCCGGCCTACTCCTTCGTCTTCATTCTGCTGTCGTTCTGCGGCGTGGTGCTGGTCATCACCAAGGGAGACCCCATCGCCCTGATGCGTGAGCCGCAGAGCTTTGGCGCCAATGCCCTGATGCTGGGTGGCGCCTTGTGCTGGGTGATTTATACGGTCGGCGCCTCCTTCTTTCCAAAGTGGTCGCCGGTCAAGTACACCGCCTATTCGACGCTGCTCGGCCTCACCAGCGTGCTCGCCCTGAACGCCTTCTTCTATGCCATCAACCTGGTTCCGGTGCCGACGGCCGCGGCCATCGGCTCGGTCCTGCCGCACCTGGCCTATATGGCCTTCGGCGCCGGCGTCGTGGGCGTCCTGTGCTGGAACATCGGCAACCGCATCCTGACGCCGCTGAACGGCGTGCTGTTCATGGATGTCGTCCCCTTGACCGCCTTCGCCGTCTCGGCCCTGCAGGGGGTGATCCCCGTGCATTCGCAGATCGTTGGAGCCTGCACGACCGGCCTGGCCCTGGTCTGCAACAACCTCTACCTGCGGTACCGGAACCGGGTCGTGGTGGCGAAGCCGGAGCGCCTTGCCCCGGCCGCGGCCCTTCCGGCGACGTCGGGTGGAACCGCCGGCTAACAGGGGACGTTCGGCGGAGACCGCGCCTTGGCGGCGCCCTCCGCCGAACCGCCGGACCTGGACAATCTGTCCGACAGGGGAGCACCAGGATGATGGACGCCGTCGGCGACGAGACCGGAACCGTACCAAACTGGCATGCGGGCGAACTGACGATGCAGCGGCTGACAGGCACCCAAGAGCGCCTGGAGAGCCGCCGCTTCTCGCGCTTCCTACCCTTTTCCCATCAACTTTTCCTGGCCGAGCGGCCGTTTCTCGTCATCGGCGCCTTGGATGGGGACCAGTGGCCGTGGGCCACGATCGTCACCGGAAAGCCTGGCTTTCTGACCTGTCCAGACCCCCGGACCCTGGTGGTTTCGGCGGCCTTTGCCGATGGCGATCCGCTGGCGGCGTTGCCGGCACAGGCCGCAATCGGCATGCTGGCGATCGATTTCGAGATGCGCCTGCGGATCCGGATCAACGGCCGGATCCGCCAAAGCAGCCAGGACGGATTTGCCGTCACCATTGAACAAAGCTACGGCAACTGCCCGAAGTACATCGAAGAGCCCGCCCTTTCGGCCCCCTTTGCCGACCCGAAGCCAGCGGCAACCGTCGAGCCGGTGACCCAGGTGACGGAGGAAATCCGCCACGCCATCGGCCAGGCCTCCATGCTGTTTCTCGCCACCAGCACAGGTGCGGCGGGAGACGGCAGCGCCCCCTGGGGAGCCGACGCCTCGTTCCGCGGCGGACCGGCCGGCTTCGTCTCGGTCACCGCCGACGGCACGCTGGTCATCCCCGACTTTCGGGGCAACAATTACTTCAACAGCCTGGGGAATATGCTGGTCCACCCGAGAGCGGGGCTGGCCTTCCCGAACTTCGCCAATGGCGATGTCCTGCTGCTGTCCGGCGAAGCCGACATCTTCGTTGCCGACGGCGACGGAGGTCCCGATCCCGTCACCAACCGGTTCTGGGCGGTGACACCACGCAACGGCCTGTGGTTGCGCAACGGATTGGGCCTGCTCCCCCACCGCGAGTGACAACAAGAACAAATCAAGAAAAAGCGATTATCTATATATGTAGTGATATACATAAATCATGATGGACATAACTACAGATAGCATTGAAAACATAACTTGAATTTCAATATTAGAAAAAGCGCCCGCTACATAAATCAGTATGAAAATAGAAACGATCAGGATCCGTGAATTCCAAAAAGGGACCGGTCCCCGTTCCGATAACCGCCGGCGCTGATAACAAGGAGGAAGGTAAAAATGCAGGACGTCACTCAAATTGCCAACCGAACCGGCACGACAGGTGTTCTGGCAACGTTGGCAGCGCCGTTGAAGAGCGGCGCCGGCTCTTCGCGGCGGTGGCGATCCCAGGGTGACGGGCGCCATGCCGCGGGCGGATATCATGACATTCTGGGCTCGTTCATCGCCGACATCGATGCGGCCAGCCAGCAGCGGCACGCGGCAGCGCTCGACGGTATGAAGAAAAGCATGGAGCGCGCCGTTGCCCATCTGGGCTTCAAGCACTTCACCTACCATATCGCCCATGCCACCGGCATCCAGGCCACCACAGACCGCCTGCCGCATATTCTGTCGACCTATCCGAAGCCCTGGGTCCAGCATTACTTCCAGGAAGGCTATCTGAACGACGACCCGGTCGTCAGCGAGCTGCTGCGATGCCAGGGCCCCTTCATCTGGTCTGACATCGCCCTGCCCGACGACCTCAGCCGACGCCAGAAGCGCCTGTTCGACGAAGCGCGCGACGCCGGAATCGCCGATGGCATCACCATCCCGATCCGCAGCCGTGAAAGTGAAATTGCCGCCTTGAGCCTGGTTCCCGACGGCCAGGGCAGATCGGCCGGGACAACCGCGCGCAAGTATCAGCATCTGCTGTTTCTGATCGCCCAGCATTTCCATGCCCACGCGCGACGGGCCCTATGGGAGACGTCCTGCGGTGCCGGGACCGCGCGGCGCAACCGCCTGTTGTCGGTGCGTCAGTTGCAGGTCCTGGATTGGATCGCCAAAGGCAAGACCAACTGGGAAATTTCGGCGATTCTCGAGATCTCGCCGAAAAGCGTCGAGTTCCACATCGAATGCGCCAAGCGGCAATTGCAGGTCTTCAACCGTACCCATGCCGTGGCCAAGGCGATCATGCTGGGCATGCTGCCCTTGCGCGACAACGCCGCATCGGCCCACCCGCCCGGTGGCGCTCCCCGGGGACCGTCCATCCCTGCCGCCGTACCTCCCTGCAGCTTTGCCGGGGACGAGGACTGCGACCATTCCTGCACGGACTTCGGCGATGCCGCAGCCGTTGAGGCCTGACCCCCAAAGGAACAGTGCCGGAAGCGGGTGCCGAAACAGCTGATGGTGGGACAGGCGTCCCCGAAAAGCGGCACAACTGCGCCATCTCCGCTTCACCGAATGACAGGCGCTTCAGGCCTGTCCCACTCTTTTTCGCGAGCCCCAGACACCCGACCTATTCGGCCAAGGCCAGACACTGCGCCAGGGCTTCGGCCATCATCACCTCGCCCAGACGTTCGGCTTCTTCCTTCAGATAGGCGATGGCTACCTTCAGCGCCACACGTCCCTCGTCACCATCCAGAACATCAGCGCTGCCGCGCGCCACCTCGGCCTGGCCCAGGGCTCGTTCCAGGGTTCTGGCGGTTCGGGTCTGGCCCAATTCGACGGCGCGATCGCGCAGGCTTTCGATGGCCCTCATAAGGTCTTGCTCGGTCTTCACGTCTTTCGGGTGTTCCATCGTCATGGTCATCTTCTTCGCAATGTTCCGGGGCCAGTCATCGTGCCCCTCGTCAATCCGATACATCCCCTGTCCAATCCGTCATGAGCTCGAAGGAGGTCGGCGGCCGTTCCGCCCCAGTGATCGCCGTCAGTGCAACATCACGCAGGGACCGCCGACCCGCGCCCGCGATCGAAGCAGGGTCGCTTCATCAACATCGTGCTGCAGCGCCACCACCCGGGCACTGTCCATGACCCGCACCGGACCCAGCGCCCGGAAGCAATAGCCGGCCCGCCGCAGAATGGGCTGCAGCCCCACATAGGACACCGACACCAGATGGGATAGCCCTCGCCCAATGGCGAATTGCTGCAAACCCCATAGCAGTTCCATACTCATCGTCCGGCTGTCCTCGGCGCTCGCCCCCTGCGGTTGGCAGACGAAGCGAGTCACTTCGAAGATCCGTCCGTCCCGCGGCGGCACGCCCTCGACAAGAAACGGAAAGACATCGGCCAGAAGACTGTGCCGCGACGTATCCAGAAGTCTGGCGCCACCGGCGACCCGGCCCTCGGCATCGGTCACGACCAGGTAGATCGCTCCGGGCCCGTCGAACTGGTCCGTTTCAAACCCGGGTTCGGCACAAGGAATGCGCCAGCCCAGGCGCTTGATGAAGACGTCGTAGCGCAGCGCCGAAAACGCGCGCAGCAAAGACACATGGCGGTCGGCATTGGTCGCGTCGATGAGTTGGATCATGGCTCAGCCCTCCTGTCGACCAATGCTATGGCGCCCTGGCATGCTACCGAAACTGGGCGAACCCTCCCCGGAAAAAGCCCTCGGAAAAACCCTAGTGGTGCGTCTTCGACAGTGATGCTGAATCGACGGAGTTCCAGCGCCGGAGACGGATGTCAGGCGCTTGCCAGCAGGTCGTCGGGCAAACGGCGCAGCAATCGCGTGAAAGGTCGCGAATCTTGCAGGGCCCGACCAACCACCAGCGCCCCCTGGATGCGAATGACGGCATCTTCGGCGCGAGTCTGGGCCACCCGTTCGGGCAATCCGGCCTCGATCAGCACCTGGGCCACTGCCGTCATCAGGTTTTTCACCGACGCACCCAGGCGCCCGTGAAAATGGATCATGGCCTCGCCAATGGAAAAGACTCCGATCAGACAGGCGTTCTGGCCGCCGTCGTAGAACTCGTTCAATGCCTCGACCCAATGCTCCAGCTTTTCCCGAGGCAGGCCCGGACCGGCCAAGGGTCCAAGAACATTGTCCTTCATCCATCCGCTGACATCGTCCAGAACGGCCGCCGCCATGCTTTCCTTGCCACCGGGAAAATGATGGTACAGAGCGGCCTTGGCAAGGCCGGTCCGGGTCGCCAGATCGGCCATCGACGCACCGTCGTAACCGTTTTCCCGAAATACCTTCTTCATGCGGCGAAGGACTTCGTCGCGTGGAACGCTTGCCGTACGGGCCACCTCAACCTCCTAATTTACCGAATGTTTGGTAATTATACGCACGCCGGCAGCGTTGCGCAATCGCTTGCTCGCGACCAGGACGGAAGGCCGGCTCGGGCGGCGGTTCTTGCCCGGTTGGCCGCCGGATCTCGCCGTCCCGAAGAGCATTGCACTAAGCGCCGACAGGGAGGGTGGTCCGGGTCCCGCGAAGGACCAGCGGGACCGCGATTGCATAGATGACGACCACCGAAAGCCAAATGGCACCAGGCCATTCCCTCCGGACGACAAGATAGACTGTTGAGAAGCCCAGCGGCGCGACGATGGACGCCAAGCTGACGGCCGATGCCAGCACGCCTTGAAGCTGGCCTTGGCGGGCCGGATCAACCTGCCGGGTGGCGAGGGTCTGAAGCGCCGGTGCACCGATGCTACCGAGAGCGAAGATCGGCATGATGGCGAAGACGATCCAGCCATGGCTGGCGAAGGCCATGGCGACAAGCGCGATACAGGCGCAGGCGACTCCGGCGAGAACGGCACCGCGTTCGCCGAGCCGTGTGGTCGCCGGGCCAGGCAGGAGAGCTTGCACCAGGGTTTGGCAGACGCCGAACGCCCCCAGCGAAAGGCCGATCCAGAGGCCATTCCAGTGAAATGCGTCGAAGCCCCACAGCGCCCAACAGGTGCCATAGACCTCACCCGTGGCGCTGAAGATGAAATAGATGGTCGTGATCGGCAACAGCCTTTTCACCGAGAACACCCAACGCAGCGGTCGAAGTGGGTTGAGCGCGGCCAGATCGATGTTCTGGCGAGCCGGCGTGCGACACTCCGGCAGCATGTACAAAGCCAAGAGGAAATTACAGGCGTTCAGCACCGCGGCGACGATGAAGGGAAGTCGCAGCGAGGTATCGCCGAGCAGTCCGCCGAGAACCGGTCCGATGATGAAGCCACTGCCAAACATGGCGTTGAAAAGGCCAAAGCGGCGAGTGCGCTGGTCCTCGGTCGAAATGTCGGTGAGGTAGGCCATCGCGACGGAGACATTCGCGCTGGTCAGACCGGCAAGGGCACGGCCGAGGAACAGCATCCAAAGCTGCGACGCAAACGCCATGACGACATAGTTGATCGCCGCGCCCGCCAAGGACAGAAGCAGCACGGGACGCCGGCCGAGATTGTCGCTCAACGCGCCGAGCACGGGCGCGAAGATGAACTGCATGAGCGCATAGAGGGCGGTCATGATGCCGATGCAGGAGGCGATATTTTGGCTGTGCGTCACATCCTCGAGAAGGCGCGGGAGAATAGGAAAAATGAGGCCGATGCCGATGGCATCCAGGCAGATTGCAGAGAAGATGACGACAAGAGATCTGTTCATCGCGGGGAGAAACCAATTGGAAACATGTACTCAGTACATATTTCTGTACCTTGGCGACGGACGGCCCGTCAATGGCAAACGTGTACTCAGTACAAAAATCGTGCTAGAAGGGGCGACATGCCGACACCATCCCACCGCCGAATGCGTAAGCGTCTCGCCACGCGACAAGGTATCTCCGATGCCGCCACGCGCCTCTTTTGGGAGCGCGGGTTCGATAATGTGACAGTGGACGAGATCGCGGCCGCTGCCGATGTCGGACGGATGACCGTGTTCAACTACTTCCCCCGCAAGGAGGATATGTTTTTTGATCGGGACGAGGAGGGGCGCAAACTTCTTCACGAAGCTCTGCGGCAGCGGGACCCGGGCGCGTCACCAATCGAGACGCTGCGCCTGCTGGCTCATCGGCTGGTCGCAGAACGGGCCCCTTACGTCGAATTTTCCGCCCACAGCCAAAGCTTCATCAAGACGATCGAGGGTAGCCCAACCCTCAAAGCCCGAGCCCGGGCGATCCGCGATGAGCTCGCACAAATGGTCGCCGCAGCACTGTCGGAATGTGTCGGGCGTGATCCTGCCGATGCCGACGCGCAGCTTGCCGCCGGGCTGCTCCTCGCGCTGTGGACCGTGGCCTTCAACCAGGCTCACCGGACCTTTCAACAGAGGTGCGATGCAGAGGAGGCGCAAGCCACCTTTCTCACGCTTATCGATAAGGGAAGCACCGGCCTGAAAGCGGCAATGGCAGGCACGCCTTACGCGTAATACCAATCTGCGATGAGCTTGACTCATCGCAGATTGGCTGGCCCATTGAGGAGCGCCGATCGGTTCCGATCAGGGCTGGCCGGACCGGGCGTGCGACGCGGCTTGGGCCTGCCAGGCCAGCTTCAGGGTGGTGAACAGGATGGTTTCGGTCAGCTGCTCGCGCGTCATGACCGATGCCATCTCGGCCCGCGCATAGCGGACCAGCTCACCCGGCGCGGTCGTCGATGCCAACAGGTTGGTCAACAACTCGCGCCGCACCAGCGGCGGAAAGCGCAGGACCTCCTTCAATAGGAAGGTCTTGACCGCCATCGGGATGTTTTCGCTGCCGAACAGTCGATCGACACACATGGAATAGATGCCGAAGTCCAGCTTTCCGGCCACGGCATGGGTGAATTCGACGAACTCGTCCAGAAAGGCGGCTCCGGAGATCCGTTTGTCGACCACCATGCGGACAACATCAAGGAAGGCGCGGTAGCGGACCCTGGCCGGTCCCACCGCTCCGCCCAGCTCCTGCACCAGGCCGCGGATCTGGGCTTCGCGGAACCGACCGACGATCAGGGCATCGGCCGCCTCCCGGACTTCCGGATCGAAGGCCTCCTCCTCGATCAACTGAAACAGTTGTTCGAACCGCTGCCGGTCGCCGGTCGTCGCCATGCTGGCAGCCAGTCCCAGCGGGATCATCGCCGCCTTGGCCACCTGGACGTCGCGGGAAACGATGACCGCCATGGACACGGCCGCCAGGTCCTGGATGGTACCGTTCAGCAGGTCGTCGGTGATCACCAGCCTCTTGCCCGGGGCCAGGCTGAGGTTGGTGTTCATGGCGCCGCAGTCCATGAAATGCCGGGCCAGATCGGACGCCGGATTCAGCGCCTGCGCGGGGGTCAGATCGTAAGGGATCTCCATGGGATCCTTCAGTCAGCAGCTGATCAGTACGGGGCTCATGCCATCCGCACCTTGGACAGAAACGTTTGCACCAGGGTCCGCATCCGTTCGGCCTCTCCGGCCAGTCGGGTCGACGAGGTCAGGACGTCATGGGCGGCATGCCCGGCATCCGCCGCGGATCGGCTGACCCCCTGGATGTTGGTCGTGACCGCCCCGGTCCCCACCGCCGCCTGATCGACATTACGCGCAATTTCCTGGGTTGCCGCCCCCTGCTGTTCGACCGCCGCGGCAACGGCCGAGGAGATGGTGTTGATCTCCTCGATCGTGGTGCCGATGGTCGAAATGGCGCTTACCGCCTGCGCTGTCGCCTGCTGGACGGCGCCGATCTGCTGGGAAATCTCGTCGGTCGCCTTGGCCGTCTGATTGGCCAGGGACTTCACCTCGCCGGCAACCACGGCGAAGCCCTTGCCGGCCTCGCCGGCCCGCGCCGCCTCGATGGTCGCGTTCAGCGCCAACAGGTTGGTCTGGCTGGCGATGTCGCTGATCAGGTTGACCACCTCGCCAATCCGCCGTGCCGCGGCCTCCAGGCCGCCGACGATCCGGCTGGTGTCGTTGGCCTGGTCGACCGCCTTGCGGCTCACCTGCGCCGCATTGCCGACCTGGGAGGCGATCTCGCGGATCGAGGAACTGAGCTCCTCCGCTGCGGACGCCACCGTCTGCACATTGGACGACGCCTGTTCGGCAGCCGAGGCGACCATAGCGGCCTGTTCGGTGGTCTGTTCGGCCACCGTCGACAAGGCGCTGGCGGTCGTCTGCATCTCGCTGGCCGCGGTGGCGACCGCGTCGATCACGGCGCTGGCTCCGGTGTCGAACTGGGCGGTCAACTCGTTGACGACAGCAACCCGCCGCTCTTTCTCGACCCGCTCCTGGTCCCGCGCGGTGGTCATCCGTGCGGATTCGGCCATGCCGTCGCGGAACACCAGGACGGCGCGGGCCATGGCCCCGACCTCGTCCTTGCGGTCCCGGGCGGGGATCTCGACCGCGGTGTCGTGCCGGGCCAACCGGACCATGGCCTCCTCCAGGCTGATCAGCGGGCGGGCGATCGTGGCGCGGATGGCCAGACCCAGGGCGATGGCAAGCACCACCACGGCGGCCAGGGCGAGGCCGATCACCAGCTTTGACTGGCCGTAGGTCTGTTCGGCCGCCGCGATCGACCGGCGGGCCCCGATATTATTGATGTCGCTCAGCTTTTCAGAATCTTCGAGAACCGCGCGAAAGATCGGACGCCCGTCCCGGATCGCCAGTATTCGCGCCTCGTCCCTTTGTCCGGCCTTGACCAGAGCGACGACCTTGCCGACCGACGCCAGATAGGTCGCGTAATGATCGCCAAAGCTCTTGTAAGCCGCGGCCTCCTCGGGCGACAGGATCAGCGGCTCGTAACTCTTTCGCACTGCGGCGATGGCATCCGCAATCTTGTCCATCAACTCCAAGGTGGACGGGACGTCTCGTTCCTCGGAAATCAGCAGGGCCAGTTGGTTGGTCCGGTACCGGGCCACCTGATATTCCAGGTCGCGGGCATGGTCGACGGACGGCAACCAATCCCCCGACAGATCGCGAGCGTCATTGGCCAACTCGCTCAGGCCGGAAAGAGCAACACCACCCAAAGCCAGCACCAAGACTAAGACCGCAGAAAACGCCGCGAAAAGTTTACGTCCTACGGACAAATTGACAAACCACACGTCTGCCCCCCTGTTGAATTCGTCGCCCCACCGACACGATAAGCAGCTCTGCGTGATACATTATTAACGAAGAGATTAAGGAAATCATACTCCCGGATGGAAGAAGTGTTGCTCCTGCACTGTCGCATCCAGATGCGTCAGTGCCCTAGTACCCCGTCGCCGAGGTGCTAGGGGGCGTCATCATCAACAATGTCGACAGGCGATGTGGCGTCGTCAGCACCGACATCCGTCCCCAGAGGAACGTCATTGCTGACCCGCACGCCAAATCCGGCATCCCGCAAGGTGCCGATGACCTGGCGCGCATGCACCGCCGACCGACATTCGAGGGTCAGCTGCAATTCGGCCGCCTTGGCATTGGCGGCGGTGAACAGGCGCTGATGCAGGGCCTCGATGATGTTGCCGCCCGCCGACCCGACCAGCGTGGCGATCCGCCCCAGCGCGCCCGGCTGGTCGGCCACGCCGACCTTCAACGAAATGATGCGCCCCTCGCGGACCAACTGACGCATGATGACCTGGGCCAGCAGGCGGGAATCGATATTGCCGCCCGACAGGACCAAACCGACCTTCCGTCCCTGAAACCGTTCGGGATAGCGCAGCAAGGCGGCCAGACCGACCGCGCCGGCGCCCTCCGCCACCGTCTTTTCGATGGACAGGAACAGGGCGACGGCGCTTTCGACGTCCGGATCATCGACCAGCACGACGTCATCGACCCACCGCTGGACAATGTCCTTGGTCAAGCGCCCGACGTTCTTGACGGCGATGCCCTCGGCGATGGTGTCGGTGCCGACCTTGGGCGGCTGTCCCCTCAGGGCCTGCCACATGGTCGGATAGGCCGAGACCTGTACCCCGATCACCTCGATGGAGGGCTTGACCGCCTTGGCCGCCAGGGCAATCCCGGAGATCAATCCGCCACCGCCGATGGGCACCACCAGGACGTCGAGATCCGGCACGACCTTGAGGACTTCCAGGGCGATCGTTCCCTGGCCGGCGATCACGTACGGATCGTCATAGGGCGGGATGAACACCATGTCCTGGTCGCTGGCCAGGCGCAAAGCCTCGGCCTGGGCCTCGGCCAGGGTCGGCCCCTTGAGGACGACGTCGGCGCCGAAATTGCGGGTGTGCTCGATTTTGACGAAGGGAGTGCCTTCGGGCATCACGATGGTCGCCTTGATGCCCAGTCGACCGGCATGGTAGGCAACGCCCTGCGCATGATTGCCCGCCGACATGGCGACGACGCCCCGCTTGCGAGCCTCCGGCGGCAGAGTCCTGAGCTTGTTGAGGGCGCCACGCTCCTTGAAGCTGGCCGTGAATTGCAGATTCTCGAACTTGACCCAGACCTCGGCCCCGCAGATCTGGGACAGGGTCCGGGAAAACAGGCAAGGCGTCTCGACGATGTGACCTTTGAGAGCTTCGGCCGCTTCGGCCACCCAGCGTGCGTCAACCGCCCCCGCCTCACCGCCGATTCCCGCGGCGCCGCCGCCGCCCGCATCCTGCACCATGATCGCCGTCTCGTCCCTTTTGTCTGCCTTGCCTTTCGCAAGGCCGGCCCACTGTGGCCATCCGGGAAGCCCGGGTCAATCGCAATCCCGGCGCCTTACCGCCCTGTCCCGGCCGCCAACCCGTCCAGCAAGGCCTTGTGAAAGACTTCGGGATCCTGGATCTGGGGCGCATGGCCAAGGTCGGGAAATTCCACCAACGTCGCCTGCGGAATGGCACGAAGGGCCGCGCGCGCCAACTCCGGATAGTGGCCAAGGGTCGCCCGGACCTCATCGGAGGCGAACTGTTTGCCGATGGCCGTGGTGTCCCGCCCCCCGATCAACAGCAATGTCGGCATGGCGAGCCTGTCCAACTCATAGACAACCGGCTGCGTAAAAATCATGTCGTAGAGCAAGGCAGAGGTCCAGGCGACCCGGTCGCGACCGGAACCGCGAAACATCCCCGCCAGCATCTGCACCCAGGGTTCGAAGTCGTCGCGCCATTGGCCGGCGTAATAGGTCGCCCGCTCGTAGGCGCGGATGCTGTCGGCCGTCACGGCCTTCTCGGTCTGGTACCACTGATCGATGCCACGCCACGGCACACCCTTGGCTTTCCAGTCTTCCAGGCCGATCGGATTGACCAGGACCAGTTGCTCCACGTCGTCCGGGAACATCAGGGCATAGCGAATCGCCAGCATCCCACCGGTGGAATGACCGACAAGGGTGACCCGCCCCGCCCGCGCCGCGGTTAGCAGGGCATGGGTGTTCGCCGCCAATTGCTGAAAGCTGTAGTGATAGGCGTCGGGCTTGGTCGACTTGCAAAAGCCGATCTGATCCGGAGCCAGGACCCGATAGCCGGCACGACTGAGGACGTCGATGGTCACGCTCCAGGTCGCGGCGCAGAAATTCTTGCCATGCAGCAAAACCACCGTGCGACCATTGGGGACGGCCGGCTGAACGTCCGTGTAGGCCATTTGCAGCCCCATCCCCTGGGAAACGAAGTGAAAGCGCTCTACCGGCCGGGGATAGGAGAACCCCTGCAGTTCGGCTCCAAAGGCCGCTTCCCGCGCGACCGCCGCCTGGACGCCGCCGGCAATCGCGATCAGTGTGGCCAGAATCCCCGTCCAGACCAACTTTCGGGGGCGAATCCGGTCGCGCGAGACGTCGAGCGGGAGATTTTCCCGGGTCCATTTTTGTACTTTCATCATACCACTTTCGCGACTATTGTAGGACAACCAATGAACGGGGTGGACCCAGGTGGCGGCGTGCCGCTGGATTTGGCAAGCCTGTTTTGTAGTTGGGGACATAAAATTGGTCTGGCCACCTTACAGAGACTTCTCTATCCTCTGGCCACTTTATGCGGATTTATCTATCCTGCTTCGGGGAAAAATGCGGAGATTCCCTGCACTTATAACGGGGACGAGGAGACCCGCAAGGGTCGTCGCGGCAAACGGGGCATGCCCGCGGCGGATCGCCCCATAAGAGACATGTGCCGGGACCCAATGGTCAAACCAGCCAGTCTGTTCCCGGACGCAAGGACGCTAAAAAACATCGTGGAGGCAACACCGATGCAACTTACTCGTAAAATTCTTCTGTCGACCCTGGCTGGCGCCGTCGCCTTCTGCGCCCAGGCCCAGGCCCGCGAATTCCGTTCGGCGGATGTCCAGCCAGAAGACTACCCGACCGTCAAAGCACAGAAATTCATGAGCGATGAACTGGGAAAGCTCACGAATGGGAAATACAGCATTAAGGTATTTCACAGCGGCCAGCTGGGCAGCGAAAAGGATACCATTGAACAGCTGAAACTCGGTGCCATCGATTTTCTTCGCGTGAACACGGGCGCTTTGAACGAAGTCTGTAAAGCGACCATTCTTCCGGTGCTGCCCTTCGTCTTCAAGAGCGTCGACCAGATGCACCACGTGGTCGACGGCCCGATCGGCGAGGCCATCCTGAAGGAATGCGAACCCCAGGGCATGGTCGGCCTCGCCTACTACGACTCCGGCGCCCGGTCCTTCTACACCAAGAAGCCGATCAAGACTTTGGCCGACCTCAAGGGGCTCAAGATTCGCGTCCAGCAGACCGACCTCTGGGTCGCCGTCATGAAGGCACTGGGCATCAATGCGACGCCGATGCCCTATGGCGAGGTCTTCACCGGCCTCAAGACCGGCCTGATCGACGGCGCCGAAAACAATTGGCCCAGCTATCAGTCCACTCACCACTATGAGGTGGCCAAGTATTACACGTTGACCGAGCACTCCATGGCTCCGGAAGTGCTGCTGATGTCCAAGCGGGTGTGGGATACGCTCAGCCCCGACGATCAGAAGGCCATCCGCCAGGCCGCCAAGGACTCCGTGCCCTACATGCGCAAGCTGTGGCAGGAGATGGAAGTGACGTCGCGGGCCGAGGTCGAGAAGGCCGGCGTGACTGTCCAGGAAATCGACAAGGCGCCCTTCCAGGCCGCCGTCAAGCCGGTCTACGACCAGTTCGTGACCGATCCCAAGCTGAAGTCGCTGCTGGAGCAGATGCAGGCGACCAACTGATCGCCGGTATCTTCTGAAAGAAGGCGCGTTGCACTTTTGATAAGTCGACGCGCCTATTTTCCAAGTCACGTTTCCCTGAGGAGCCTCTCGAATGGCTGAAAAAGCGCAAGCCGCTCCCACCCCGCCGCCTGACGCCATGGCGCAGGTGCCGGCTTTCATCGCCGCCTATTTCCGCTTCAACGGCTGGCTGTCGCGTCAATGCCTGAGAGCGGCGGTTTTCGGTCTTTGCCTGATTCTGGCGGCCGTGCTGACGCAGATTTTCGGGCGTTATGTCTTGAACGATTCGCCCACCTGGACCGAGATCTTCGCCCTGGTGGTGGTGCTGTACGTGACCTGCCTGTCGGCCGCCGTCGGCGTCCGCGACTCCCGCCATATCGGCATGGAATCGCTGCTGACCTTCATGTCCGACGAGCATCGTCGTTGGGTCGAAATCCTGGTCTTTCTCGGCATGATCGTGTTCGGCCTGTCGATGTCCTGGGGCGGCACCATCCTGGCCCATGAGGTGTGGGAATACATGAACCCGGGCCTGCCCATCTCGCAGGGGTGGAGCTATGTGCCGCTGGGCTTCGGCGGTCTTCTGATCGTCTATTTCGCCATCGAACAGATCATTGCCCGCGTGCTCAATGTGAAGGTTGCCCCATCATGGCATTGACCATTCTCTGCCTGACCTTCGTGGTCGGACTGCTTCTTGGAATGCCGGTGGTCTTTGCCATTGGACTGTCCTCGATCCTCACCGTCATGTACGAAGGCCTGCCCATGGCCATCGTTTTCCAGCGCATGGCCGCCGGCATGAACGTCTTCGCCTTCCTGACCATCCCCTTCTTCATCTTCACCGGTGAACTGATGCAGTACGGCGGTATCGCCGACCGCATCATCCGCTGCGCCAAGGCCACCGTCGGCCATGTGCGGGGCGGGCTGGGCATGACCAACGTGCTGGCCTGCACCATGTTCGGCGGCGTCTCCGGTTCGCCGGCCGCCGACGTCTCGGCCATGGGCGCGGCGATGATCCCGTTGATGAAAAGGGAAGGCTTCGACGCCGACTACGCCGTCAACGTCACCACCTATTCCTCGTTGGTCGGCGCCCTGCTGCCCACCAGCCACAACATGATCATCTATTCGCTGGCCGCCGGCGGCATGGTCTCGATGACCTCGCTGATCCTGGCCGGCGCCGTCCCGGCCGCCCTGCTGACCATCGCCAATGTGCTGGTAGCCTACTTCGTCGCCGTCAGCCGCGGCTACAAGGCCGGCGTCTTCCCCGGCTGGACCGAAGTGTGGCGTTCCACCGGAGCCGCCCTGCCCGGCCTCTTCATCATGGTGATCATCACCGGCGGCATCCTCTCGGGCGTCTTCACCGCCGCCGAGGCCGGTGCCGTGGCCGTGGCCTATGCCCTGTTGCTGACCATCTTCGGCTATCGCAGCCTGACCTGGCAGAACTTCCTGAAGGCCGCCGCCAAGGCCTGCAAGACCACCGGCATCGTCCTGCTGCTGGTCGGCATCTCCACCATGTTCGGCTATCTGATGAGCCTTTACGGCGTGGCCGAAATGGCCGGCGAAGGCCTGGCCAAGATCAGCACCACCCCCTGGGTGGTGTTCCTGATGGTCGACCTGGTGCTGTTCTTCTTCGGCATCTTCCTCGACATGGCCGCCCATATCCTGGTCTGCACGCCGATCCTGCTGCCCATCGTCACCCACTATGGCATGAGCCCGGTCCAGTTCGGCATCATCGTGCTGCTGAACTGCTGCATCGGCCTCAACACCCCGCCGGTCGGCGTCACCTTCTACCTGGGATGCGCCATCGGCGAGGTCTCGGTCGGCCGTGTCGTCAAGTCCATCTGGCCCTTCATGCTGGCCCTGTGGGTGACACTCGTCATCATCACCCTGATCCCCGAAACCAGCATGTGGCTGCACGACCTGCTGCAGTAATCCCCTTCGGTTCGGGACAAGCGAAACGCCCGGCGGTTCTCCCGCCGGGCGTTTTTTCTTTCCCGAAGATGGCGTCCTCACACGACGGTCAGGCGAACCGGCACATTGTTGCGGGTGGCGTTCGAGTAAGGGCACACCTCATGAGCCTTGGCGACCAACGCCTCGGCATCGGCCCTGGCCAGACCCGGCAGGTCGATCGCCAATTCGACGTCAATGCCGAACCCGCCTTCCGAACGGGGGCCGATCCCCACGGTAGCCGTCACTTTGGTGTCGGCGGGAACCTTCGGTCCGCCCTGTGAGGCAACGAACTTCATTGCCCCCAGGAAGCAGGCGGAATAGCCGGCGGCGAACAGCTGCTCGGGATTGTTGCCGGGTCCGCCCGCACCACCCAGTTCCTTCGGGGTCGACAGCTTGACGTCAAGCGAGCCATCGGCGGTGGCGGCGTGGCCATCGCGGCCACCGGTCGCGGATGCGGTCGTCTTGTAGAGAACGGTCACAGGCATGCTGAACTCCTAGAATAGGTGGTGCCGCCCACCGGCTGGACACCGGCGCTTCGGCTTACGGAGAAGATAATAGCGCACGATTTATTCGTGTGCGATATATATTTCGGACAGGGACCGGATTTTTGCGGTTGCGATTGTATCGCGCGCGATTTATCTTCGACGTTTTATCCTGGGAGACGGACCATGGACGAGATCGAGCTGGCATTGGACGATTTCCTCTGCTTTGCGATCTATGCCACCGGTCACGCCTTCACGCGGCTTTACAAGCCCTTGTTGGACCAGCTTGGCCTAACCTATCCGCAGTATCTGGTCATCGTCGCCTTATGGGAGGAAGACGGCGCCAGCGTGGGGCGCATCGGCGAAAAGCTGTTCTTGGAATCCAACACCGTCACCCCCCTGCTCAAGCGGCTGGAGGCGGCCGGCTTTCTGCGCCGCACGCGCAACAGCCGGGATGAACGCATGGTGCAGGTGCACCTGACCGAAAAAGGATGGTCCTTGAAAGCGCAGGTCGCAGACATTCCCCGCTGCGTGGTAGCGGCCACCGGACGCCCCATTGAGGAACTGGCTCAGTTACGTGACCAGCTCACCACCTTGCGCGCCACACTCAGCCGGTTCGACCTTGCCGCCTATCGGACCCACCTGCCGGCTCCGCCGAACGACTGACCGCTCACCGCATTGCCCCGGCCGGCCGGCTGTGTCAGGCTGTTGCCATGACTGTCAATATCTATGGCGGCGGATCGCTTGACCGCGCCGGACCGCTGCGTCGCAACGCCGATTGGCTGACCGCGCAGGCCACCCATCCGCAGGCCCGTTTCACCGCCTTCTGGCGCAGCCAGGTGGCCGTTCTGGCCAGCGATACCGAGGCAACCCCCCTGCTCTACGGCCCGGAGGACGCACGGCGCTGGTGCTCCGGCGGACATCCCGCCTATTTCCTGGGTCTTGACGGCGGCGGTGCGCGCTTCGCGCTGGATCTGTCGGCCCTGGCCGAACCGCCGTCCCCTGCGGAGTCCTTTGTCGACCTGCGCTCGGTGGGAACGGTCCTGCGCCAGAACGACGGGGCGATGCTGGCTTTCGGCCGCGCCCTGATTCATTGGCATCAGACCAACCGGTTCTGCGGACGTTGCGGTGCGCCAACCGAAAGCCGGTTGGGAGGACATGTGCGCCAATGCCTGTCGCCCGCCTGCGGGGCGGAACATTTCCCGAGGACCGATCCCGCCATCATCGTCCTGGTGACAGCCGGCGACTATTGCCTTCTGGGCCGGCAGGCCCGTTGGCGCCCCGGCATGATGTCGACCCTGGCAGGCTTCGTCGAGCCTGGGGAAACGCTGGAAGAGGCGGTCATCCGCGAGGTGATGGAGGAAACCGGCGTCCCGGTCGCATCCATGCGCTACCACTCGTCCCAGCCCTGGCCCTTCCCGGGAAACCTGATGGTGGGGTTCCAGGCCAAGGCGCTGACGACGGCTCCCGTAACCGTCGATCCGCAGGAACTGGAAAGCGCCGCCTGGTACAGCCGAGCCGAAGTCGCGGCCTTCGACGAGCAACGCTTGCCCAACCGGGATTCCATCGCCCGGCGCCTGATCGGCGACTGGCTGGACGCCCCCTTCGCAGTCCCGTGAAAGATTCGGAGTAGACATCCCCGGTGGCGCAGCACATGGGACTGGCACCCCCGAAGCGCACGGATCAAAGGGCGCTGATCGGTCCGGATCAGCGCAGCCTGGTCCGTGTCGTCACGCCTTCGGCTGGCGTGTCGAAGGCAAGTCGCGTTGCGTAAGCGCGCACTCCCTCGGGCCAAGTCGCCACATGCTGCGCAAACCGGAGAGGATCATTCGCGAACAGGGCACGGGTCGCCTCTTCGAAGCCGGAAAGATTGCCCGCCATCGCCGACATGAAGCGATAAGCGACCTCCTGCGCCTGACGCGTTTCCCGCACTGCACTGCCAGTCCGTTTTGCCTCATCCACCAATTTTCTGAGCGCCACGGAAGCGCCACCCGGCTGTGCCGCAAGCCACTCCCATTGCCGTGGCAGCAAGGTGACCTCGTGCCCGACCACACCCAACCGAGGGCGGCCCCGCCCGCGGACCTCGGACGGTTTCCCCGAAGCCGTTAACCCGTTACCGCGTCGAGCCGATGCTTGCCCCCCATTGCCCGGCGATGCCTGGGACAACCGTTCGATGACGTCTGCCTCTGTCCCGCGCAGATCAAGATCTATGACATGGCCCGTCGCGTCATCGAAGGTGAGGATTGGCTCCGTCGCGCCACGTTCCGTTGCCGCCTTGACCGCCAGCACCACCTCGGCCAGCGGGCCGGACAGCAGCAGTTGGAGGCCTTCAAATGCGGTGCAGGATTTGGCGAGATCCTCTGTCATAGCCGTTGGCCTTCGTGACGAACGATGAGGCGAATTTTACCCTGATAAAATTCGTTGCGTCAATATCACCCGTATAATATTAATGGCTGCACCGGCAGGCTCTGGAATCCCTCCTTTCGGCACAGTCAGTGAGCAAGGTGGCCTTATGAAGGGCGAGGAAAGAAAAGCGGCGATTGCGGCCTACAAGGAACGCAAGCGTGCCGTCGGGATCTATCTGGTCCGCTGCGACCTTTCGGGTGAGGTCTGGGTCGGTCAAAGTCCGACCCTGGACAGCGCGCAGAATCGCATTTGGTTCACTCTCCGCCATGGCAGCAATCGGCATCCTGCGCTGCAAAAAGCGTGGAGCGACCACGGAGCTGAAAACTTCACCTTCGAAGTGCTTGAACGACTGGACGACGACGAATCGCCCTTGGTCAGAAAGGCTCTCCTCAAGAAGCGTCTGGCTCATTGGCAATCAACGCTCCATGCCCAGGCGATCTGATACCCACCTGCGATGGGTTTGACTTATCGCAGGTTGGCGGGCCCACCCTGGACCCGCGAGCCGATGCGAGCGACGCCATCCGGCCAGCGTGCGGGCCGGTGGCCTGCGCAAGTTGGACGGCCCCGGCATTGCCGCTTACCAAGCGTTCAACCCATGGGCGGCTGGTGGCACGGCTGTTGGGCCTCCCCCACGATCCGCAACGCTTCTTCGACACTTTGGTCGGCGACACGGACGGCCTCCGCGACCGCCCCGGCAATCTCCTCGCCGGCCTTGGCCTTCCGCTCCAACCGCAACAGGCAATCCCCAAGGCGCGAGACTCCAAGGGACAGCGCCGCCCCTCGCAAGGAATGGGACGCCTTGACCAACGGGATCAGGTCCGTCGCGGCCGACAAGTCACGCAACTCCACCATCCGCCCGGGCAGGCTATCGAGGAACCGTCCGAACAACGCCTGGAACGGCTCCGCGCCCAGGGTTTCCGCCAGATCATCGACAATGCCCCGATCGACCAGCGGAATGATCGCCGGCACCCCCGGCGGCGTTTGGGCGGGAGCCGCCGCCACCGGTTGGGCGCTCTCGGCCGGCCGCCGGCTGCAACGATCGATTGCCGCCGCCAGATGGCGCCGGTTGATGGGCTTGGCGATATAGTCATCCATGCCGGCCTCGAGGCAGGCCCGACGATCGGCCTCCAAGGCATTGGCGGTCATCGCCACGACGGCCATTGTCGACGCCCGTCCCGGCAAGGCACGGATCGCCCGCGTCGCCGCCAGACCGTCCATGCGCGGCATCTGCATATCCATCAGCACCAGGTCATAGTCGCAAGCGCCCAGCAGCGACAACGCCTCAAGCCCGTCATTGGCGACATCGGCGGTATGGCCCAGGGTAACCAGCAGGCCGACCGCAACCTGCTGATTGATGGCATTGTCTTCGACAACCAGAATGCGTAGACGCCTTGACACCGCGGCCGGCGATCCCGGCGTCCAATCCGAACCGGGCCGCAAGACATCGCGCAAAGCCGCCTCGCCGAACGGCGGAACCAGCACCGCGGACAGCCGGTCGGTCCTGTCCTGGGGTCTCGCGTCGCCTTCCGACCGCACCAGCACCAGCCTCAGGGCGGCCAGCCGGGTGTCGGCCGCGACCACCGCGGCCAGATCGAGCCCGGTCATTTGGCCCAACCGGTAATCGACGACCGCGGCATGCATCTCTCCCACCGGTCCGGGGGAGCGCAACAGCTTCAGGGCCGACACCACGTCCGAGGCGGTCGCCACCGCGGCGCCCCAGCGTTCCAGATGATGCTGAATGACCTCCCGGCAGGGGGCATTGCCGGACACCACCAGCACCCGCAGCCCGGCGAGGCAAGTGTCGTCGTCGGAGGGGCCGTCGTCGGCGGCCCTGGCCAAAGGCACCTCGAACCAGAAGGTGCTGCCCTGCCCTTCCACGCTGGACACGCCGATCCGACCGCCCAGGAGGCCAATGATGCGTTTGGAAATGGCCAACCCCAGGCCCGATCCCCCAAACCGGCGGCCAATGGAGGAATCGGCCTGGGTAAACATGGTGAACAAACGTGGCTTCAGGGTGTCCGGTATGCCGATGCCGGTGTCGATCACCTGGATGCAGAGCCAGGGTGTCCCGACGCGGTCGACCATGTCGACTTCGATGGTGACCTTGCCGCGGTCGGTGAACTTCACGGCGTTGCCGGCCAGATTGAGCAGCACCTGCCGTAAGCGGCCGGCGTCCCCGATGTAACGGCCTTGGGCGACGGGATGGAGCAGGCAGTTGAACCCAACCGGTTTGTCCTTCAGGCGCGGCTTCAGGATATCGACCACGCCATCAACCATCTCGCGCACATCGAACGGACCCATCTCCAGGTCCATCTGCCCGGCTTCGATCCGAGAGAAATCGAGGATGTCGTTGATGACCGACAGCAACGCCTCGGCCGAGATTCGGATGGTGTTGGCGAAATGGCGCTGCTCGCCGTCGAGCGGCGTATCCAACAGCAACCCGGTCATGCCGATGATACCGTTCATCGGCGTTCTGATTTCGTGACTGACCGTGGTCAGGAATTCGGTCTTCGATCGGTTTCCGGCCTCGGCCTGCTCCTTGGCGGCACGCAGGTCCAACTCCAGAACCACGGACTCGGTGATATCCGAATAGGTGCCAACCGTTCCGCCCCCCGGCGTCCGGCATTCCACCAGCCGGAGCCATCGCCCGTCCGCCGACTGGACCACCAACGGGGTCCCGTCGGCTGACCGATGGCGCTCCAGACGCAAGGCAACCAGGTCCTTCAGGTCTTCGCCCTGGGCCTCGAAACGCCCCTGCGCCACGAACGCTTCGACAATATCGAGAAAGGGCGTTCCCGGCCGCAGGATCGTGTCCGGCAACCCGGAGACGGTCCGGTAGCGATCGTTGCAGATCACCAACCGGTCGTTCTGGTCGAACAAGACGAAGGCTTCGGAAATGCTCGAAATGGCCGCCACCAGGTTGGCTTCCAGATCCTTCAGGCGCTGCTGTGCGGCCAGAACGTCGGTAACGTCCGTCGCCGTTCCGCGGTAACCGGCGAACCCCCCGCTGCTGTCGAACACCGGCTTGCCACTGACATTGAGAGTCCGGCGGCTGCCGTCCGACAACATCACGTCGTAGCGGAAGTCGCGAAAGGGACACCGCCGTTCCATCGTCTCGATATGTTCGGTGATCAGCTCGGCGCCGGAGGTTGACGCCATCAGATCGCCCCTGGTTCGCCCCAGAGCGTTGTCGACGCCAATGGCGGCCAGGGTCGCCGACGAGCCGATGAAACGGGTGAACCGATGGTCGGGACCGGTTTCCCAGAACCAATCCGAGGTCGATTGGGCGAAATCACGGAACAAGGCCTCGCTTTCCCGTAACGCCTGCAGGGTTTGGTGCCGTTCGCTGATGTCGCGGATGATACCGACGAAATGCTGGACACCGACCGCGCTCAAGTCGCCGACCGCCAGCTCGACCGGAAAAATCTCGCCATTGCGCCGACGGGCACGTTGCTCGCGCCCCCGGCCGATCACCATCGAGGCGCCGCCGGCCCGGTAGCCTTCCATATGGCCACGGTGCCGTTCCGCCTCGTCGACCGGCATAAGGCGAGTCACCGGCTGCCCTATCAGGTCATCGCGCTCGTAGCCGAAGGTCGTCAGCAGGGCCCGGTTGACATCGAGAATGGTCCCGCAATGATCGACGATCATCACCCCCTCGCCAACCGTATCCAGGATCATCTTCAGAAGCCGGCTGGCCCTGTCGTCGGCTGACGCCGCGACCGTCGCGGCACCCGCGCTGCGTCCCATCCGCCTGCGGGCGACGCCCCGATAGATCCGATCAACCACGCTCAACAGCCCGTCGATGTCGATCTGCCCATTGGGATCGGTCATCCGTCCCAACTGCCGTTGCAAAAGCCTGTGCATCACCCCCCGCTCCCAATCCGCCCGTTGGGTGTCTCTTGCCCCCCCGAAGCCGCCAGAGCGGCCATGATGGCCTCCGTCGTCAACGGCCGGAATAACCGAGGTTCCCCTTGGTCGGACGCCGCCCCGCCAACCACCAGCAACCGGACGCCGGACAATTGGGGATCCGCGTCCAGAATGGCCGCCAGGTCGGCAGCGGCCAAGCCGTCCGATCGATCCCCGTCGACGATCACCGCGCCGATCCGCTGTCCCGCCGCCAATTCGGCCCGCAGGGTGGGAGGAACGTCAGCCAGCCCGTCGACGGTCATGGCCGTCGCACCGATCCGCGAGACCTCGCGCAGCAAAGCCGCGTGGTCGTCGGCCGCGGCAACCGCCAGCACGATGGTGCCTGCCGACCATGCTCCGCCGGCCTGCTCTGCCCGAGATCCGCCTGGATCGCCTTGGCTCCGGTCGATGGCCGAGGCAACGGTCGTCACCACACCATCGCAGGTGCGGTGCAGGTCCTCGATCAACCGCCGTTGAGTCGCCGGCAAAATACTGTCGGAAAGGGCACTCAACCGATTCAGCATCTCCTGCAGCGGGCGGCGAACCGCCTGGTCCATCAGGGCCAACTGCTCGCCGGCAAGCCGGTCGGCAGAAGCCGCCGCCCTCCGGGCGTTCGCGGTTTCGGTGCGCGCCAGGTCGCGTTGGTCGGCCAGCCGCGCCATCCAAAGGAACAACCCGGCCAACAGCAGCGATACTCCGACGGCTCCGGTCGCCAGACCGATGGCACGCCGCCGCCAGGCGGCAAACACCACGTCATCGGTCACCACCAGCGCCACCGCCAGGGGACTGCCGGCAATGGCCGCTGTCGCCGACATGGTCGCGCCTCCGGGCTTGCCAACCGGATCCTGGACGACGACCGGATTGCCCTGATGCACGGACTGAAAACCCGCCCGCTCCGCCGCCGTGCCCGGCGTGGCGAACAAGGTGGCCCCATCATCGCGACCCAAGAGAGCGTCGCCATTCAGGTCCCCGGCCGCGTCGGCCAGCGGCCCCCTGATGCCGGCGTCCTCCAGTTCGACCAGGACCAGGCCGATCGGCGCGCCGCCGCTGACGATCTTGATCGCAAGCGCCAAGCCGGGTCCGTCCCGCCCCAGATCGTCGACGACCGGCGCCGGATCCGGATCGGCCATCAAGGCCCGATACCGATCGCGTTGCGCGGTGGTCGCCGCCGGCGGCGGAAAGGCATGGGTGTCGTTGACGACATCGCCGTCCGCCGCGACAATGCGGACATCGGCGATGCCGGCCACGCCGCCAATGCGCGCCCGCAACAAATCGAATGTCCCGCGATTGCCCAGCACCTCGGCCAGGGTATCGTCATCCAGGTCCATGGCCTGGATTTCGCTGGCCAGCGAGCGGCGAACCACGTCGGCCATGGCCAACGGCAGGCGCACCCGTTCGGCAAGCTGTACCGATTGCCGGACAAGGTCCCGACGCCAGACCTCGCGACTCAGCTGATGGTCGAAACGGATCACCACGCCGGCGGCCGCCAGAACCAGGACGGGAAGCAGGACACAGGCGATGCGATACCATCGCCCAGCTCCGCGACCGCCGGTGACGGTGGCCTCAGGGTCGAAACCGGTCGCGCCCTCCCGGGATGGACCGAAAGTCCCCGCAAGACGGAATGTGTCCGCCTGGCTCATACGCCAAAACCTCCGAACGACGCTGTGAGCGAGCCCGCCCACCTCGGTTCAGGTTAGCGTAAATTCAACCATCACGTCCAAAGACTTCAGAGAATCTCGACCATGGAAGGCAGCACCGACAGGCCGGCCGCCAGCCAGCCCGGTTGCCCGGAAGGGGACCGCGACCGCCGGGAAACAGGCGGACATCAGCGTCCCGCTTCCCGGCCGCCGATGGCGCTATTTGAACAGGCCGCGGCCCGCCGCGACGGCGAACTCGAAGACCGATCCCGGCATCATGCCGAGAACCAGCACCACGGCACTCAGCACACCCGCCCCGACCAGGCTGAAGGCACTGACGTCCGGAGCAGACCGCCCTTCCGGAACCGTATCCTCGGTGTAGGCGTGGCGGACCAGGGACAGGTAATAATAGATGGCGAAGGCGCTGTTGACCGCCAAGGTCACCACCAGCCAGTTATAGCCGTGATTCCACGCCGCAGTGATCAGGAACAGCTTGCCGATGAAACCCACGGTCGGCGGCAGGCCCACCAGGGCGAAAGCCCCCACCGCCAACGCGAACGCCAGCACCGGCGCCCGACGGTACAACCCGTTCAGGTCATCCAACTCCAGATTGCGACCATCGGAGGCGACCCGACTGACCACCCAGAACGCCAGCAGGTTCATCGACACATAGGCCAGGGCATAGAAGCTGGCCGCCGCCAACCCTTCCGGCGTACCGGCGACCAGACCGACCACCACATAGCCGGCATGGGCCACCGAGGAAAATCCCAGCATGCGCTTGACGTCCTTCTGCGCCAGCGCGCACAGGTTGCCAAGCGTCATCGAGATGGCCGCCAGCCAGGCCAGGATCGTAAGAATCTCGACGCCCGGCGTCAGCAGGGTGGCCAGGCGAACCAGAATGACCACCGCCCCCAGCTTGGGCAAGGTCGCGGCAAAGGTTGCCGTCTCGTTGCTGGCGCCCTGGTAGACGTCCGGACACCAGAAATGGAAGGGGAACAGCGCCAGCTTGTAGAACATGCCGCCCAGGAACAGGGTCAGACCAATCGCCGCCAGCGGTGCTTCGGCAAAGCTCCAGGGCCTGCCGGCCAGTTCGGCGATGTAGGTGGTGTGCTGGGCTGCCAGAATGTAGGACAGGCCGAACAACGCCAAAGCGGTGGCCGCCGCTCCGAAGACGATGTATTTGATGCCGGCTTCGGCCGCCCGCTTATCCTTGGCGCGCAGAGTGATGACCGTATAAAGGCTGTAGGACGACAATTCCAACGCCAGATAGACGCTGAACAGTTCGACCGTGGAGGCGAGAATCATCAGTCCCCAGGACGACAGCGCCAGAAACAGGAAATAGTCGGCGCGGCGGTCCTCGGCCAGCGTCGGCTGCCGCGCCGCGTTCAGCGTGGTGACGAAAAAGCCGACCGCGATCACGACCTTGAAGAACTGCGACAGCCCGTCGACCTTGTAAACGGACGAGAACAGCATACCGTTGGCGGAAAAAGACAGAATGGACAGCACGATGCCGACCGCCGCTGCGACCGGGACCCAGGTCGCGGCCCGACGCCCCTGCCCGGGCACCACGCTCAAGGCGAACAAGGCCAGAATGAGAACGAACTGGAAGATCTCCGGTGCGATCAATGCCGGGTTGAAGTTCACGACCATCTCTCCCTAGTTCTTCACATTAGCCACGGACGGCGCCGGCGCTGCCGGGACCTGGTCCATCTCCACCGCCACCCTGCGGCTGTCATAATCGGCCAGCAGCTTGTCGACGGAGGGCGTGATCATTTGGAAAAACACCGCCGGCGCCAGCCCGATGTAGAAGACCATGACGGCCGGTCCTGCCAGCATCACCCATTCGCGCAAGCACAGGTCTCTCCAGGTCTTGGCGCTGGACGGCTGGCCCCAGGCCATCTTCAGGCTGACCCGGAACATGTAGGCCGTCGCCAGAAGCGCACCGGGAACCAGTAGGAACCCCACCAGCATGCTGTGATTGAAGGCGCCGACGAAGACCAGGATCTCACCGACAAAACCATTGGTGGCGGGAAAGCCGAAGGACGCCAGGGCGAATAGCCCCCAGAAGAACATGAACGCCGGCATATACTTGCCCAGTCCAAGGTTCTTGGCGATGTCGCGGCTGTGGCTGCGCTCGTAAACGGTGCCGATCATCATGAAGAGGCCGCCGGTCACCACGCCATGGTTCAGCATCTGGAACAGGGCGCCCTGGACACCACGCTGGTTGAACAGAAAAATGCCCAGCGTGACGAACCCCATGTGCCCGACCGAGGAATAGGCCACCAGCTTCTTGATATCGGTCTGCCCAAGAGCGACCGCCCCGCCATAGAGGATCGAGGCCACCGAGATGGCGATCATCATCGGCGCGAAATATTCGCTGGCCGCCGGCGTCAAAGGCAGGCAGAAGCGCAAGAAACCATAGGTTCCCATCTTCAAGAGGATCGCCGCCAGGATCACCGAACCGGCCGCCGGCGCCTGCACATGGGCGGCCGGCAACCAGGTGTGAAATGGGAACATCGGTACTTTGATGGCAAAAGCCAGGGCCATGGCCAGGAAGCACAGGCACTGGAAGCGGAAGCCGAAGCTCTGGTGCATCAGGTCGGGGATCGAGAAGGTCCCGCCGGCGATGCGGAAGGCAACAATGGCGACCAGAAGCAGGGTGGACCCGGTGAGCGTATAGAGGAAAAACTTGATCGAAGCGTAGCGCCGCTGATCGCCGCCCCAGACGGCGATCAGCAGGTACATGGGGATCAGCATCGCTTCCCAGAACACATAGAACAGCACCAGATCCATCGCCGCGAACACGCCGATGCAGGCGCTGGTCATGATCAGCAGGCAGATATGGAACTCTTTCACCCGCTTGGCGATGCCGCTCCAGGAGCACAACACGCACAGGGGCAGGGTGAACAGGGTCAGCCAGATCATCAGGATGCTGATGCCGTCGACGGCCAGATGATAGTCAAGTCCCCATTGGGGGACCCAGGCAACCCGTTCGACGAACTGGAAGTCCGCGTTGAACCGGTAGGCGGTCAACGGCAGGGCCAGAACCACTTCGACCAGCGAGACGACAAAGGTCAGCTTGCGCGCCAGGGAGTCGCTGCGGACGAAAAACAGCACCACCACCGCCAGAAGCGGAAAGACGATCAGACTGCTGAGAACCGGAAAGGCGAAATCCAACGTAGTCACTCCGTTACGTTCCCCGGTCTAACCCAGGTACCAGACCAATCCGAAGACGATGAGGGCAAGGACGGCCGCCATGGCCAGATAGTCTTGCAGGTTGCCGTTCTGCGCCTTGGCGCCCAGGCGTCCGACACCCAGCACCGCCGCCGCCGAGCCGTCGACAACCCCGTCGATGGCCTTGCGATCGAACCAGGACGAGCCGGCCCCCAGCAGAACCAGGACCTTCAGGCCGATGACCCGGTAGGCCTCGGTCCAAAGATCGTCGATCCACGCCACCGGTCGGCAGACCAGGGCCAGCAGCCCACGGCCCACCAGGCGATAGAAATAGTCGAAGTCCAGGTTGACGCCCTCGCGCACCGACATGACGCCCTTCAAAAGGAACACCGCCAACCCCGCGAAACCAAGCATCAGCAGGGCCTGCAGGACATGCCAGGCGGTCCACGGCTCGAAGGGTTCGTCGACCGGGAACGGCAGATAGCGGTAGAGCATGTCCGGATAGACGCCCTGCGCGATACAGAGCACCGCGGCCATCGCCATGCCGGCGTACATGTTCCAGGCCAGCGGCCGCAAGGGCGCATTGGCGACGCCGCCGACGGGGGCATCCCGCCAGAACAGGAAATAGGGCAACCGCACGCCGACGGCGATGAAGGTGCCGACGGTTGCCACCTCCAGGGCCAGCGCCTGCCAGGTGAACTGGGCCTCGGCGGCACCGGCGATGGTCATGGTCTTGGTCACGAAGCCGTTGAACAGCGGCATGCCGGAAATGGAAAGCGACCCCACCGTGAAGAAGATGGTCACCCAGGGCATCCGCCCGGCCAACCCGCCCAGCTTGTCCAGCCGGTCGGTGCCCAGCGCCGTGATGACGCCACCGACGCTCATGAACAGCAGGCTCTTGTAAAGGATGTGGGCGTAGGCGTGGGCCGAGGTGCCGTCCAGCGTCATCGCCGAGCCGACGCCGATACCGACCGCCATATAGCCCACCTGGGAAATGATATCGTAGGCCAGGACGCGGCGGGCGCTGTTGGCGATGATGGCCTGGGCGACGCCATAGACCGCCATCACCGCACCGGCGGTGGCCAGGACTTCCCAACCGGCGAAGCCGCGGGCCAGGACATAGACGGCCGTCTTGGTGGTGAAGGCGCACATGAACACCGCACCGGCCACGGTGGCGCGCGGATAGGCGTCGGGCAGCCAGGCGTGCAACGGCACCACCGCGGCATTGACGCAGAAGCCGATCAGGATCAGCCAGTCATAAAGAGCGGCATCGGCCGGCATCACATGGTCAAAGGCGAACGAGCCGGTGGCCTGGTAGCGCAACAGCACCCCACCCAGCAGGAACAGCCCGCCCAGGGTGTGGAACAGGAAGTAGCGGAAGCCGGCCAGGGTCGATTCGCGCGAGCGGTTGAGGAACACCAGGAAGGTCGAGCCGATGCTCATCACCTCCCAGAAGACGAACAGGCTGACATAGTCACCGGCAAAGATGCTGCCGAAGCTGCCCGCCACATAGAGGCAGGCCGCGATATGCTGGCCCTTGTCCTCGACGTTCAAGGCATAGACCATGCCGATCAGGCTCATCACCGCGAAAACCTGCGCAAAGATCAGCGACAGGCTGTCGACCCGGCCAAGGGTGACCTGCTCACCCAGATAGGGCAGCACCGCATAAAGGCCGGGATCGACGGAAAACACGCTGAACAGCGCGATCACCGGCGGAACCAACAGCAGCCATTTCCATTGCCGCCCCGGCAGGAACGGCAGGATCACGGCCAGGACCAGAAACCCCACCGAGGGGTGGATGAAGCTAGATGTCGCCATAGAAGTCTTCTTTGCGGGCGATGAGGGGACGGACGATCTTTTCGACGATCAGCACCACGACGGCGCCAACCACCAAGCCGAACCCGGCGAAAAAGCCGGGGTAGCCGTCCCACCCGAAATGCGATTCTTCCGGAAGAACCACCAGATTGAGGCCAAGAAGCGCCACAAGAACGACAAAGAACACATTACGCCAGAGCTTGTGTTGGTCTCTGAGCCGTTCGAACAATACGCCAAGACTGCTCATAGCCACTTCCTAGTAATTCCCAAAGACGCGGATGAAATCCTGAAACAGCTGCGGATAGAACCCCAGCACCACGGACATCGCCGCCGTGAAGCACAGCGGCACCACCATGGTCAACGGGGCTTCCTTGTAATGATCGACCTCGATCACCGGGGCCTTGAAGAAGGCACGGTAGAAGATCGGCACGAAATAGCCGGCATTCAGCGCCGTCGAGGCCAGCAGCGCCACCAGCAGAACCACCTGTCCGGCCTGCAGGGCGCCGTTGACCAGGTACCATTTGGAGACGAAGCCGCACACCGGCGGCATGCCGATCATCGACAGCGAGGCCAGGCCGAAGGCGCCGAAGGTCCAGGGCATCTTGCGGCCCAGTCCGTTCATCAAGCTGATTTTCTTCTGATGGGTCGCCACATAGATGGCGCCGGCGGCGAAGAACAGGGTGATCTTGGCGAAGGCGTGGTTGGCAATATGCAGAATGCCGCCTTGCACCGCCATCGGAGTCAGCAGCGAGACGCCGATGATGACATAGGACAGCTGGCTGACCGTCGAATAGGCCAATCGCGCCTTGATGTCGTCCTTGGTCAGCGCAATCAGCGACGCCACGACGATGGTGAACGCCGCCAGGTAGGCGGTCGGCAACCCCAGGCCCAGACTGTTCATCGTCTCGACGCCAAAACCCGACAGGATGATCCGGCTCATCGAGAACACGCCGGCCTTCACCACGGCCACCGCATGCAGCAGGGCTGACACCGGCGTGGGGGCCACCATCGCCGACGGCAGCCAGTTGTGGAACGGCATCAGCGCCGCCTTGGCTAGGCCGCAGATGAACAGGACATAGGTCAGGCGCACCAGATTGGGGTGATTGCTGACCACCTCGGCCGGGAACATGCCGGACACCACGGTGCCCAGGTTCATCTCCAGGGTGCCGCACAGCACATAGGTCAGCACCATCGCCGGCAGCAGGAACAGCTTCGAGGTCCCCATCAGGTACACCAGGTACTTGCGGGCGCCGGAAAACCCTTCCGCATCCTGGTGATGGGCCACCAGCGGATAGGTGAAGACGGTGATGACCTCATAGAACAGGTAAAGGGTGAAGACGTTCGCCGCCAAGGCAACACCGACCGCGCCGAAAATGGCGATGGCGAAGCAGAAGTAATAGCGGGTCTGCGCATGCTCGTTCAGGCTGCGCATGTAGCCGATATTGTAGCTGGTGGCGAAGCCCCACAGGAACGGCGCGATCAGGCCGAAGATGATGCCAAGCCCGTCCAGGCCGAAACTGACCGTAATGCCGGGCAGGATGGTGAATAGGGTATAATGATAGACGTGGCCAGCCAGGACCCCGGGCACGAAGGTCAGCATGGCAATGAAGGTGAGACCGGCGGCGATGAAGGACACCGCCTCGCGGTTGTTCTCGTTGTGCCGGGCCAGCCAGATGGCAAACGGTGCCACCCCGGTCACGGCAAGCGGAAGAAGTAGTCTGGCGCTTTCGATGGTCGCGGACATGGCGCTGATCTTTATTCCTTCAGGGTCGAGACGACGCCGACTTCGGTGGTGCCGAAGCGACGCGAGACCACCACGATGATGGCAAGCACCAGGGTCGCCTCGGCGGCGGCCAGCCCCATCACCAGAAGCGTTCCCAGTTGGCCGAGAGTGGCGTTGGCGTCGGTCAGCTGCGCCGCGGCGACAATGGAGAGGCCTGCGCCGTTCAGCATGAGTTCGACGGCGATCAGCATGCCGACCAGGGTCCGGCGCCTGACCAGCCCAAAAAAGCCGATGGCCAGCAGCATCAGCGCCACCAGCTGATAAAGAGAGAGGGCGCTCATTTGGGTTCCTTTCGCTCCCAGGCCAGCAGGACGGCCCCCGACATGGCGACCAGCAGAACCAGCGAGATCAGCTCGAAGTTCAGGGCGTACTGATCGAGGAGGCCGGCGCCCAGGGCCGGCAGGTCAAGCTCGACCGGCAGTTGCTTGGAGGCGACGGCATGCCGGACCACCAGGGCCGCCAGCCCACCGGCCGGCAGCAGGGCGGCCGCCAGGGCATACAGGCGGCGCTTGGCACCGACGCCCTGGGCCTCTTCGCCCCTGCCATCGGCGCGGGTCAGCATCACCGCAAAGAAGATCAGCACGCAGACCGCGCCGACATAGATCAGCATCTGCATGAAGGCCAGGAACGGTGTGTTGAGGAGCAGATACATGCCGGCGACGCCGAAGAAGCTGACGATCAGGCCCACCAGCGCCCGCACCAGGCTGGTGCTGGACACTGCCGTCAGGCCACCCGCGAGGATGATCAGGACGTAGAGGCCGAACGCAACTTTTGCCAGTATTTCCATGGTCACTTCTCTTCCGTCTGGGACGGTTCCGGCCGCAGGGCCTCGGGGAACGGGTTCAAGAGGTCGTGCTTGAAAGCCTCCCGCGAGGTGCCGACCGAGTAAAGGTCGTGGGAAAAATCGATGCAATGGGTGGGGCAGGCCTCGACACAGACGCCGCACAGGCTGCACAGCGAAAAGTCGTTGATCCAGATGATCGGCTCACGCGGTGCGGACGGCCGCTCGACCTCCTCGCCGCGGGCTTCCGCCTCCTGGAAGGCCTGTTCCTGTTCGGGCGTGATGGGCGGCACCGGCGCCTTGACCACCGTGATGCAACTGGACGGGCAGGCCGGCACGCAGATCATGCAGGCCGTGCATTTCGGCTTGGCCGCGTTGCGCGGATGGGGCACCAGCATGATCGGTCCGCGATAGCTGGCGTTCACGTCCTTGTCCACCACCTGGCGCGGATAGTGGACCGTCACCTGGCTTTGGGTAAAGTTCTTGCCGGTGATTTGCAAGCCCACCACCAGGCTCCACAGGTCGCTGACCGGCTGGAAGATTTTCTTGATCATGCTCATGACGTGTCAGACGCCTTTCCTAGAAAACCTTCATGAGGAAGACGGTGGCCAGAAGGTTGGCGGTCGCCAACGGCAGAAGCCATTTCCAGTTGATATTGAGCAACTGGTCGAAACGGACGCGGGGATAGGTCCAGCGCACCCAGATGATCAGTGCCAACAGGGCATAGACCTTGATCAGGAACCACCACACACCATCGAAGACGGGTCCCTTCCAACCACCCAGGAACAGCGCGGTGCAGACGCCCGAAACCACCACCATATTGGCGTACTCGGCCATGAAGAACAGGCCGAAACCCATGCCTGAATATTCGGTGTGGAATCCGGCGGTCAGCTCGGATTCGGCCTCCGGCAGATCGAAGGGCGCGCGATTGGTTTCCGCGAAAGCCGACACCAGGAAGATCAGGAAGGCCAGCGGTTGGCACAGGATGTTCCATTGCCACGGCCAGGAGCCTTGCGCCTCGACCAAAGTGGAGAGGTTCAGGCTGCCGTATTGGAAGGCGATGCACAGAACCGACAGCAGCAGGGGAATTTCATAGGCGACCGACTGGGACACGGCGCGGGCGGCACCCAACAGTCCGAACTTGTTGTTCTGTGACCAGCCGGCCAGCAGCGTGGCCAGGACATTGAGGCCGGCGAAGGCGAGGATCAGCAGCAGACCCAGGTTGACGTCCTGGACGGTGAGGATAGGACCGAAGGGCATCGGCACGAACAGCAGCAGCACCGGCAGGAAGGCCAGGATCGGAGCCACCCAGTAAAGGATGGGATCGGCGCTTTTGGGCGTCAGCAACTGTTTGCCCATCAGCTTGCCGGCATCGGCCAGCGGCTGCAGAACGCCGTGCGGACCGACCTCGTAGGGGCCGGGGCGGCGTTGGATATGGCCGGCACCCTTGCGCTCGGCATAGACCAGGATCAGCACGTTGAGTGCGACGAACGCCATCACGGCAATCATGCCGACGACGATGCGGATCAATTCCGGAGGGATGGAAATCATGCGGTTTACCTGTCGATCTCGGGAATGACCAGGTCCAGGCTGCCCAGGATGGCCAAGGCGTCGGCCAAGAGAGTTCCCTGTGCGGCTTCGGCGAAAAGGCTCAAATTGCTGAAACAGGGCGAGCGCAGCTTGATCTTATAGGGATTTTTGCCGCCATCGCTGACCAGATGAATACCGACCTTGCCGCGCGCCCCTTCAAAGGCAAAATAGGATTCGCCCTTGGGAACCGCCCAGGTCACCTTCGGCGCCTTGGGCATCATCACCTTGCCGGCCGGAAGCGAATCCAAGGCCTGTTCAACGATGTTGAGGCTTTGCTCCATCTCGTCCATGCGGACCAGATAGCGGGCCATGCTGTCTCCTTCGCTGCGCACCGCCACCGACCAGTCGAACCGGTCATAAACCGACAGCTTCTCGGCCTTGCGAATGTCATAGGCGATGCCCGACCCGCGCACCACCGGGCCGGAGGCGCCATAGCGGCGAAGCAGATCGGCGTCGAACACGCCCACGCCTTCGAGACGCTTGCGCAGGATGATGTTTCCGGTCACCAGATCCCGGTACATGGGCAGGCGGGCGCGGAAGTGGGGAATGAACGCCTTGCAGGCCTCGATGAAGCGATCGTTGATGTCGGCGCACACCCCGCCGATGCGCAGCGAGCTGTGGGTCAGGCGCGACCCGGTGGCGATCTGCAGGATGTCGAGCAGCTGTTCGCGATCGTCAAAGGCATACATGATCGGGGTGATGGCGCCCAGATCCAGGGTGAAGGCGCCCCACCACAACAGATGCGAGGTGATCCGGTTCAGTTCGGTGGTGATGACGCGGATATATTCCGCCCGTTCCGGCACCTCGAAACCGGCCAACCGTTCGACGGCGCCGACCAGAGCCCAGTTCCATCCCAGGGCATGGCCGTAGTCCACCCGCCCCATATTGGGAATGTACTGATAGATCTGGCGCCCCTCGGCCATCTTTTCGTGCATGCGGTGCAGATAGCCGATCACCGGTTCGGCCCGGATCACATATTCGCCGTCCATTTCGACGATGATCCGCAGCACGCCATGGGTGGCCGGATGCTGCGGACCAAGATTCAGGATGAGCGTATCGTCCCGGGCACCCTTCTCGAAGTTCCGGGAGTAGAAATCGCCCTCGGTCAGACCCATTTCTTCGTAACGCATGGTCGTTGCCGTTGATCCTTGTCGCCGGTCAGGCTTCGGTTGACCCGCTGCCCGCAGCGGCTTGGGGGGGAATGAGGTCGAATCCGGGCTCTCTGCGCACAATTTCGCCCACTGCCAGGACGTCCGCCAGCTTCGCCCTGGCACCCGGCTCCTTCTGCAGCGGATGCACGGTCATCTCGGGCATCAGCAGCAGGGGAACCGGATTGGGGTTGCCGTCGAAAACGATGCCGTAGAAGTCCGTCGTCTCCCGCTCGTGCCATTCGGCGCCCTGGAAGATGTCGGCAATGGAGGGAAGGCGGGCCGCGTCATGGGCGGCCAGGACCCTGAGCGCGACCCGGCCGGGCTGATCCATGTGATCAAAATGATAGACGCCCAGATACCCTTCCTCGGCATCGATCGCCGTTATGTCTTCCAGGCAATACCGGGCCCGATAGAGGATTTCAGTCGCCTGGCGCAGATGCCCGGCCTCCAGGAACACGGACCAGGCCAGCCCCGTCCGCGCCGGGTCGCACTTGCCCAGGCACAGGACCGGCAGCGGCTCGAACAGCGTCTCGATCATTCCTCGGTCCCTTGCGGCTGCGGCCACCAGCGGCGGCCGGTCATCTTTTCCTGAATCTGGAACAACCCCTCCAGCAGGGCCTCGGGCCGCGGCGGGCAACCGGGAACATAAACGTCCACCGGGATCAGTTCGTCGACACCCTCGACGATTCCATACTGATTCTCGAACTTGAACGGCCCACCGGAAATGGCGCAGTTGCCCAGCGCCAGCACGAAACGGGGGGCGGGCATCTGCTGATAGAGGCGGACCACCGCCGGCGCGACCTTCTTGGTCACCGTGCCCGCCACGATCAGCAGGTCGGATTGGCGCGGCGACGGACGGAACACCTCGGCGCCAAAGCGGGAAATGTCGAAGCGCGCCATGCTGGTGGCCATCATTTCAATGGCGCAGCAGGCCAAGCCGAAGGTCATCGGCCACAGCGACATGGCCCGGCAGACGTCCAGAACATCCTGGACGGCCTTGATGGCGATAACCGGAGGAGCGACGTAGACACCGCTGTCATCCGGAAGATCCGGCGTGACTATAGTCGGATTTTGCGCGGCCATGAAAACACACCCTTTGCCCAGAAGTAGACGATGGACAATGCAAGGAACGCCAGGAAGACCAGCACCTCGAAGAAGGCCGCCCAACCGACGGTCAAACGGTATTGGACGGCGACCGGAAAGAGGTAAAGGACGTCCACATCGAATGCCAAGAAGATCAGCGCGTAGATGTAGTAGCTGATGTTGAACCTGGCGCGGGCATCGCCCTGCGGCTCGATGCCGCATTCATAGGACATGGCAATGTCGCCGCCCCGCGCACGGGGCGACAGCAACGCCCCGACCATCAGCGGACCGATGGCGAACAACGCCCCCAGCACCAGGAAAAGGATGATGGCAAGATGCAGCCAACTAAAGACCATGACGAGACATTCCTCTCTAGACCGGTTCGACCCGCCTGCACATCCTGGCTTGTCCCCACCCTCGCCGGTCTCATCCGGCGCCCGTTCCAGGATCTGCGATCGAGACCGCCGAACGTTGGGTCCGCCGCCGCCGACCGAGTTGGAGAAAGACCCGCCGGGGTTGGCGTGGGGCTCTGATTAGAGACGGATAAGATCCGCGCGGACGTATTAACACAAGCGAACCCTCAATGCCTATACGGATATTGCCCCATCATTCCACTGGGATTCCGTGCGAAAGACCATTTTTCCGCCAAACAATCGCCAAAATTGGCCCGCGATGGGGACAATGTGGTGGGCACCCCCATCGCGAGGCTCAAGGAAACAGCAAACAGGACATAGCAGACCAGAATTCCGTGCAGGTCTTCGCTTCTCCCCATGGGGAATGATATAGCTGCAGTTGATAATCAATCTATAATTTTTTCCCTGGGGGAGATTGCGGCTGCCCTCTCCGAGGGCTGCCGTTCCAACCGAGTCCGCCCAATATCCATGAGAAATCTCTGGGTATGACCCCGTAGCGCGTCGCATTCCCGCCGCAGCCGCCCGGCGGCACCCAGCACCTCGTCCGAAATGGTGCGGGTCTGCGATGCGACCGTCGTGACGTCGGCGATGGCGCCGCTGACCTGAGCGGTTCCGCTGGCCGCTTCGTGGACATTGCGGGTGATCTGGGCGGTCGCCGCCCCCTGCTGCTCCACCGCCGCCGCGATGGCCGCAGTGGCGTCGCGGATGGCACCGATGGTGGCCGAGATCCCCTCGATGGCACCGACGGCGCGGTCGGTCGCCTCTTGAATGGCGTCAATCTGCCCGGCGATATCACCGGTCGCGCGCGCGGTCTGGTTGGCAAGGGTTTTGACTTCTCCGGCGACGACGGCAAAACCGCGCCCGGCCTCTCCGGCCCGCGCCGCCTCGATGGTGGCGTTCAGCGCAAGCAGGTTGGTTTGCGCCGCAATATCGTTGATCAGTCCGACCACCGCCCCGATGCGCCGCGCCGAATCCGCCAGCCCCCGTACCTGGTCGCTGGTCTGTGCCGCCTCGCCAACCGCCGCGGCGGTGATCTCGGCCGAACGCGAGACCTGGCGTCCGATCTCGTCCACTGCCGATGTCAACTCCGTGGTGGCCAGGGCGACCTGTTCGACATTGTGCGACGCTTGTGCCGCCGCCGAGGCAACCGTTGCCGCCCGCGCCGCCGTCTGCTCGGCTTGCGCCGACATGCCCTGGGCGTTGCCGTCCAATGCCGCCGCCGCACTGGCAACGACCTTCAGCGCCGATGCGGCAACCTGATCGAATTCGGCCGCAGATTGCGCGATCCGCCCGGCCTCGGCGGCATCCCGGTCGCGATCGGCCTCTCGACCGGCCACCAAGGCGCGATTCTCCACCAGTCGCCGGCGGAACTCGACCAGCGAACGGGCCATGCTGGCGATTTCGTCGCGACCGCGATCGGGAACGGGCGTGGCGTCCAGGTGGCCGTCGGCCAAAGCCGCCATGTGGTCCGCCTGGACCCGGACTCGCCGGCCAATCCCCCGTGCGACCATCAGACCGACGACACCGACCAGCCCCAGGCCGATGGTTCCGCCAAGCCCGATTTCCGTAACCACCATCACGGTCTCGCGCCGGACGTCGTCCACATAGATGCCGGTCCCGATGGCCCAACCCCAGGGCGCAAAACCGGCGGCATACCCCAATTTCGCCGACGGCTCGGTCTGTCCCGGCTTCACCCAGTCGAAGGCGACGAAACCGCCGCCCTGGCGAGCCGCCGCAATCAGGGCGTCGACCACCCGGACGCCGTGGGCGTCGACGGTGTCCTTCAGGGAATAGCTCCCCTCCTGATCAGACAGGATGGGATGGGCGATCAGTTTGCCGTCATAGGCATAGACGAAGAAATACTCCTGCCCGGCGAAGCGAATCCGGCGAAGAGCGCGTCGGGCCAACAGTTGCGCCTCGTCACGGCCGAGACGTCCGGCATCGACCTCGTCCTGGAAAGCGCCGACGAGCCCCAGCGCCGCATCGGTGACGCTTTTCAGCTGCAATCGGTGAGATTCTTCAATTTTTCGGTGAATAACACCGGCGGAGAAGAATAGTATAGAAAATACAACTAGAGCAGACAGCGCCGTTATCGACAATATCTGCCAACGTACCGCTATATTTTTCATTTCGGATGACGCCTTTTTCCCTTTTTGAGGGACGCCCTCCTTTTTATCAAACAGTAAACCTGTTTTTTAAAGTGTATCAGCCGCCCTGAGTAGGCGCAACGTCATACCGGTGCTCCTGCGGACCTTCCCCCTGGTCCATCACCAAACGGTTGCGGCCGGACCGTTTGGCGGCATACAAGGCGCGATCGGCGCGGTCCACCAGGGCCGGAATCCGATCGGTGCCCGGGGTCGCCGACGCCAGGCCGACACTGACCGTCACCGCCGTGACACCGCCGGATACCGATAGCGCCCTTCCCTCGACCGCCTGCCGCAGGCGCTCCGCCACGGCCATCGCCGCGTCCACGGTGGTATCGGGCATCAGCACCGCCAGTTCCTCGCCGCCCCATCGGCAGAACAGGTCGGTGGTCCGCAACATGCTCCCGATGCCATCGACAATGGCACATAGGACCTGATCGCCGGCGGCATGGCCATAAAGATCGTTGACCCGCTTGAAGTGGTCGACATCGATCATCAGCAGATTCATCGGGGTCCCCTGGCGCCGGGTCCGATCCAACTCGCGTTCCGCCAGTTCCAGGAAACTTCTGCGGTTCAGAATGCCGGTCAAACCGTCACGCGATGCCAACTCTTCCAGGCGGCGGTTGGCCGCCACCAGATCGCGGGTCTGGCGCGCGACCAGATCCTCCAGGGTCCTGCGGCGCAACTCCAGCACCGCCGTCCGCAGGTGGACCAACAACACCACGGCCACGGCCGCCGCCGCCGTCGCCAGGACCCGGAACCACAGGGTTTGCCACCAGGCCGGCAATACGGTGACAGCCAGAACCACCGGGGCCGAGGTCGTCCCCAGGCGGTTGGCGGCGCGCAACATCAATCGGTACCGTGCCGGCGGAAGATTGGTATAGGTGGCAACGCGCCGGTTCGCATCGACGGTGACCCAGTCGTCATCGAAGCCTTCCAATCGGTAGGAATATTGCACCTGTTCGGAAGCCAAATAGTCGAGAGCGGAGAACTCCACCTCGATGGCGCGCTCGCCCGGCGTCAGAACCAACGGGTGATCCTGGCCGCGGGGATCGACGGCAACGGCATTCCCGTTGATCCTCACCCGTGTCACCACGACCGAAGGAACTTCGGCCAAGGTCGACAGACGTTCGGGATGGATGACGGTAAAGCCACCCCCACCGCCGAACAGAAGGCTGCCATCGGACAGCACGGCTCCCGAATGCACCCAGTAGGCGGGAATGGCCACGCCTTCGGCCGACCCCAGGACACGGATGGCAAAGGTCGCGGGATCGACCGCGGCGATACCATCGGCGGTACTGCCCCAGATCCGCCCGTCCCGGCCTTCCAGCAACGTGGCCACGTTCAGGCTGGGCAGTCCGTCGGCGGTGGTCAACCGGCGGAACCTGGGGTGATCGCTTTCGATGGGCGTTTCCAGGATACCAATGCCGCCGCCCAGGGTGCCAACCCACAGCCGACCCTGGCGGTCAACCAGCAAGGTGGTCACCAGATTATCCGGCAGCGATGCCGGATCGGCGGGATCATGGGCGGCGTGCCGGAACGTTCCGGTCGCCAGATCAAGGTAATCCAGTCCCCGTCGGGTCCCGATCCATAGCCCACCGGGCCCGGCCGGCAACATGACATTGCAGCTGTCGTCGATCAGGGACTGGGGGTCTTCGCTGTGCCGATAGATCTTGTAGGCGCCGCTGGCCTGGTCACGCCGGATCAGGGGACCGGCGGCAAACCACAGGGCGCCGGCATGCCCGATCATCGACAGAATCTGTCCGGTGTCGCTTTGCGGAAAGGGCTCTTCCGTCACCGCACCGGTCGCCTCGTCGCGCCGAAACAGGGTGCGTCCGGTATTGCCGGCAATCCAGGTGATGCCGTCCGCCGTGGTGGCCGACGCGAGAACGGCGCCGGTGGCCAGGTCCGGCGCTTTCGGGAGGGACGAGATCGTCCCCTGACGCGGATCCACGACCGCCAATCCCGCCGTCTTGGTTCCCAGCCAAACGTGACCATCGGCCATCGCCTGGACGGACAGAACATCCTTGTCGCGCAACCCGCCGGTGCCGGTGATCGACGGCAGCACGGACTCCACGGCATCCGCGGCCAGATTGGTCCGACTGACCCCCACGTTGGTGCCCGCCCACAAGATCCCGGACCGATCCTTGAACAGTGCCCGGACGCTGTCGTCCCCCAGACTGTCGCGCAGCGCCGGATCATGACGGATCGTGCGCATCCGCCCCGTCGCCGCATCGATCACCAGGATGCCGCCCGCCACCTGGCCGACCCAGATTTCACCCGGCCTGCCCTCGGTCAGGGCAAAGCTGACCCCGCTGCCGATCGAGGGGATCAGGTGCGCCGCCGCCCCCGGCCCGCCCGGCTTGGCGGGCGGATCGATGCGTCCCAGCCCAGACCGCGCAGTAGCCAACCAGATCCTGCCGGAACTGTCCTCGACCAGCCCGGTGACCACGTCATCGATCGCCCTGCCCTGGCCGTCCAGCAACGGCACCGGCAGAAAACTGTCGCCAGACTTGCGGACCAGCCCCTGGTAGGTCGCCACCCACAGGGTGTCGTCGCGGCTGCGCAACACGGTGCGGATGCGGTCCCCGGGCAGGCTGCCGGCGTCATCGGCCCGATGCAGGTACCGCGCCACGACGCCCTTGGCCGCATCGATGTGCTCAAGCCCGGTGTTGGTGGCGACCCAGATGCCGTCGCCGCCATCGCCGGCCAGACGCAGCACGCTGCCGCGCCCGGCGGCGCCCGCGGCCGGAGGGACTGCATCGAAACGATCGGTGGCGGGATCGTAACGGGCCACGCCGCCGGTGACGGTGCCGACCCAGAGCCGGCCGCTGCGGTCGGTGGCGAGATCCGAAATCACATTGCCAGGCGGGGAATAGGGATCATCGTCGCGATGAAAGAAGGTGCGAAACCGGTAGCCGTCATAGCGAGACAGGCCGCCCTGGGTACCGACCCACAGGAAACCCTCGCCATCCTGGGCCAGGGCCATGGCGACCGGATGCGGAAGCCCCGCCTCGCGCCCAAGATTGGTAAAGACCGTCGTACGCAAACGGTCCCACGCGTCCGCAGCGAACGCATTTGTGGACAACACGGCGGCCGAACAGGCGACCGCAAGAACGATCAGAAGGCGCCGCAAAATCGCCACAAACACATCAAAACCGCGAACAAAATCCTCGCTTGACGGGAAGACTACCATCATTAAGCGAACGAGGCATAGAGGCTTTAAACATTGCGGTTACGCTGCCTGCAGGTGACGCCGACCCGAGGAAAGAGCGGACTCGGATCGGCGTTGCGCCATCTTAAATGTCCAATGTCAGCAGGAGACCAGAAGCGGAAGCGGCCCGCCCCCCAGCAACGTCCGCGTGACCCCACCAAAGATCGCTTCGACCATACGGGCGCGGCTATAGGCGCCGATCACGATCAGGCTGGCCCCCTTGGCACGGGCGCAGTCGGTGATGATGTCGGCGACCGATCGGCCATTGGAATGGGCCTGCTCCACGTCGACATGCACGCCATGCCGGGCCAGATGGGACGCCATGGCGGCCCCGGGTTCGGCACCGAAGCGGCCTGGTCGCGCTTCGGCATCCACCACCAGCAAGGTAACCGCCTGGGCCTGGATCAGCATCGGCATGGCATCGGCAATAGCGCGCCTGGCCTCCCGACTGCCGTTCCAAGCGACAACGGCGGTACCGCCGATGGGGGGCGTTGGCCAGGCATCGGGAATGAGCAAGGTCGGAACGCCGCTGCCCAGCAGGATTTTTTCCGGCGTCCAGCTCTGCGGCAGGCCATGTCCTTTGGGAAATCCCAGGATCACCAGGTCGCCGTGCAGCCACGTAACCAGCGGCTCCTGGTCTGGGGATCCGTCCGGAACGACCCTAAGCTCGGTCTCGATGCCGTGCCGCGCCGCCAGTTCCGCCAGGCTTCGGCTAACGGCGGCGGTCCGCTCTTCCAGGGCGGCGCGACGCCGGTCAATGACGGCATCGATGGCGTCCTTGCCCCGCACAAAGCAGTCGGCGGCATGGTCGGGGGGCGCCATGGTCGGACAGAAGATACCGACCAGCAAGGCCCCGAAGCGCTGCGCCAGAGTGGCGGCGTGTTCAGCCAGAAGCTTGCCCGACGGAGTGTCGTCGAGAAAGACGGAGATGTTCCTCCAGGTGGTCGGGGTCTCGGTCATGGCTTAGCCCTCCGCTCGTGGGGGTCTCGCCGTCATGGCGGGTATCGCCCGGCAAGGCCCCATCCAGAAACAGGGAAACGGCAGCACCGACGATCCGCTCGCGCTCGGACTGGTCGGGAAGCAGGGAGGTTCCGATCACCATGCGGCGGGATACCGTCCCCCAAACCATCTCGATAAACTGACTGGCCGCCCAGTCCGGGTCGGCCAGCCGAAGCACCCCCTGCCGGCAGGACTGGGTCAGATAGCGCGCCAGAACGCCAACCGTGGTGTGTTCGGCCTCGGTGAAAATTCGGGCCAGTTCGGGAAACCGTGGCGATTCCCGGTAGACCAGCCGCAACAGGGCGATCGATTCCGCATTGATCAGGCTTGGCGACACCATTTGCCGTGCGAAATCAGTCAACACCTCGCGCGGGGGCCGCCCGTCGATGGCCAGGTCGGCCAGGGTTGGCCAAATCGGTTCGACGAACCCAATGAAGATAGTCCGGAACAGGTCGGTCTTGTCGCCAAAGTTGCGATAGATGGTGGTCTTGGAGGCCCCCGCCATCCGAGCGATGGTTTCCATGCTGGTCGCTTCGTAGCCATGCGACAGAAACAGCTTCGTCGCGACGGTGATCAAATGGTTGCGCCGTTCTTCGACCTCATGGGCGGGAGGGCGCCCGCCAGCACGTTTTTTTTCCAAAGCCACCATCGACGCCCTGCCCCTCCTTCATGGCCTGCGGTCATATCACCGCCCGTTGGATCCATCGCCAATTACAAAATACGCTTGACACGTCGGCAATAATAGCAAAAATCGAAACAGTACGGTATCGTTTAGAAATTCGCACCCAACGGCCACCGGCGGCTGAGCCGGGTGCAGGGTTTGTACGTTACGACCATACCCGGGCCATCCCCGGGCATCCTCCGACCGGGCCCATGCGGAATCCCCCATCCGCTTGCCGCATGCCGCCCGGATCGGATGCATCCGACCTCGGCCATGCGCCCCCAACGATGACCATCCGCATGCGCCGGGGTCGGTCTTTTCAGTCAGGAGCTTTCATGCGATTTGCAGACGTCTTCGTAGCCGCCGCAGCGGCGCCGCGTACCACCGATCTCGACGAAGCGGTGCGCGACGGTGCGGCAGCGTTGGCGTCGCGCCAGCAGGGCGATGGGCACTGGGTCTTTCCGCTGGAGGCGGATGCGACGATTCCGGCCGAATATGTCCTGTTCCTGCACTATCTGGACGAGCGGGACCCGGATCTGGAAGCCAAGATCGGGGTCTATCTGCGGGCGATCCAGGGAGACCATGGCGGATGGCCGCTGTTCCACGGCGGCGCGCTGAACGTTTCGGCCTCGGTGAAGGCCTATTTTGCCCTCAAAGCCATCGGCGACGAC
>Ga0326727_10003959_pt1 | contig 45919 bp, 45 predicted proteins | sample MB2enrmetagenome_FD_207643 | JGI IMG/M metagenome (GOLD analysis project Ga0326727, IMG submission 207643) | Lab enriched peat soil microbial communities from McLean, Ithaca, NY, United States - MB29MY | ecosystem: Environmental > Terrestrial > Soil > Wetlands > Peat | place: USA: New York... | reverse complement strand
CCAGGTTGTAGGCTTTCAGCGCCTCCAAGGATGGGGTGGTCGCTTCCTCTACTGGCGTGGCGTATTTCTGCACCGAGCTGAGCGACTCGCCCAGCTTGCCGCGCAAGCTGGCCGCAGCAGCGTCCAGCGCCTTGAGCACCGCTTCCTTGCCCGCCGCCTGCTCCTGCGCCTCCGCCAGCACGTCCCCAGTGTCGCAGCTCACCGCCTTCAGTCCAATCACGTACTGGCTTCCCAACCCCGCAATCGAGCCGGTCAGCATCGCCTTGCTGCCCGTGCGCAGGCAGACCTCGTGTGCGACCTCTGGCGTCAGCCGGTCACCGGCCTGACGTCCCATCAGCTTCAATGTCTCGTTCACCTTGCGGTCGGAAACCAGGGCGAGAAAGGGCGATTGCTCAAGCTGCACCGAGAGCCCCTGCTTCAGCGTGTCATCGAATACGCTGTCACCGGTCTTGTTGTCGAAATCGGAAAGAACGATGGTGTCCTTGTCGGTCAGGCGGGTTGCCGCCTGGCGTGAGCGGAAATACAACGTTCCCCCAATGGCAGCAGCGACAAGCATCAGGGCAGCGGGAACAAGAACCTTCCAACGCTTTCGTAGGGCCGAACGGCGTTCGGCCGGGCGAGCGCCGCTCGCCCCTACACGCCCTGAGTCCGTATCCCGCTTCAGGCGCTTCAGGTCCGTGCGGATTTCGGAAGCGCTCTGATAGCGCAAATCGCGTTCCTTTTCCAAGGTCTTCAGGACGATCTCTTCCAGCTTCGGGGGCAATTGTGGGCTCAGCCGCAGAGGTGAGGTGGGGGCTTCGTGCAGAATGGCACCAAAAATGGCCGCCGAGGTACTGCCTGGGAAAGCCAGGTGGCCCGTCGCCATCTCGTACAGCACCGCGCCGAAGCTGAAGAGGTCGGTGCGGGCGTCGAGTTCTTCTCCACGCGCCTGCTCCGGCGACATGTAGGCGACCGTGCCCATCACCTCGCCGGGGCTGGTGAGCTGCTCGGGCTCTATGGCGGCGGTGGGCAGCCCAGAGGCTCCCACGGCCTCCGCCACCCGCCTGGGCCTCGGTGCCAGCTTGGCCAAGCCGAAGTCCAGGACCTTCGCCTGCCCACGCTGGGTCACGAAAATGTTCGCCGGCTTGATGTCCCGATGGATGATGCCCTTGGAGTGGGCAGCGTCCAGCGCGTCGGCGATCTGGATGGCGAGGTCGAGCAGTTCGTCCGTCTCGAACGGCTTGCCCGCGATGCGATGCTTGAGGGTCTGTCCTTCCAGATACTGCATGACGATGAAGGGCTGACCCTCTTGCTCACCAATGTCATAAACCGTGCAGATGTTGGGGTGATCAAGGGCCGAAGCAGCTTGGGCCTCGCGCTGGAACCGTTCCAGGGCTTGCCGGTCCTTGGAGAGTTCTTCAGGCAGGAACTTCAAGGCGACGGTGCGCTTGAGCTTCGTGTCCTCGGCCTTGTACACGACGCCCATACCCCCGCCACCCAACTTCTCCAGGATGCGATAGTGGGAAACGGTCTTGTCAATCATGCGAGGGTTCCGTCTCGGGTGGCTATCTTAGGCCGCGTTTGCCGCTAAGTCAACGCAATAGGACACGCTACAGCGCTAGCCTGGGCCGATCAAGTAGCGGAACAGTTCTGGAGCAACACCTTTCCGTGCCGCCTCCACCGTGAAGTGATCCCGGCAGCAGAGCAAGTTTTCCCCAAGGGCTCCTGTGCGCATCATGGGTGCTCAATGGACACAGAATGGATCGGGAATGATCAGTCGGCTTCCCATCAACTGGCCCGCCGCCTTGGGCTGACTCGGATTCAGGCGTGGAAGGGCGATTCACAGGCACAATCTAACAGAGGTGGTCAGAAGGGCTTGTTCTCGCTTATTGTCGTGCATCCCGGTCGATCCCACAACTGCGCATTTGCGGAACGGAATCGCATCCGAGGCGGACCCGGAAAATGGGGGAGCCAAAGGCCGCGAGGCACCTTACGGCGGGAAGTTTATACGGCGCAGGAGGGCCTGAAAGCATGTGGCGCACCGTCAGCTTCCTGACCGCTCAAGCGTTGCTTTCGAGCTGCTCCGAGGCCCGGATGTTCACAATCCGTGAGGTTATGATGGTCTCGTGTGCGGGGTACGGAATTCCAGGCGCTCACCTCACATGGCTGGGATGGCTCTAGCACGCCCACCGTGATGACCTCACCGCGAGGGAGCAACTCCGGAAGGTCGTGTTTTGGACGACTATCCAGCCATCGCTCGGGTTTTTGTAGCCAGTTGGGCCGTCAGTGCCGAGGAACGGATTTCTTGCAGGGCGAAGCGCCTTCGTTCCTTAGTGTTTCCGCAGGTCGACTCGTGTGGCGGTCATCACCTTGCTCCCGCTTTCGTAAGTACCGAGGCAGACCACGTCCGAGCCTTCCTTGAATTCACTCATATCGATGACCTTCGTACCCTCGGTCCACTTTGTCGAACTGTCGAAGCGGATCGTCTTTATGATGTCTCCCCTGCGCACGTCCATCTTGGACTCGTCCTTGTAGAGCCTGACGATGTGGCCGTGCCAACGGGTCACCTGTGGGCCTACCGCTGCCTTCTCCTGCCCGTAGGCAACCGCGTCGTGGGAGGCAAGTCCGAGCACTGCAAACGAGGCGAACAGCAGAATGACGATGACTTTTCTCATGGTATTCTCCTTTGATTGCGCGTCCAGATGGCGCGCTTAGTTGGCCGGGCAATTATCCGCCGCAGGAGGCTTCGCTCGCTTCGATACGACGCTAACCCCCGAGCGGCGACAAAGGGACACCGCAGCGCAAGCCCGACCGGAGTATTTGTGGCTACGCTCTACGGATTAAGATGAACTCGCAGATCAATTCGGCTGGCGGTGTACTCGCCTTTTTTGTCGACCGTGCCTAGACAGATTACACGCTCCTCCTCTTTGAATCCGCTGTGGTCAGCAACTTTCTTGTTGAGTTTTGTCCACAACGTCGAGCTATCCCAGTGGATTCTTTTCGTTTGGCCGTCCTTGTCGCGAACGTCCATATACATGTTGTCGTTGTCGATCCTCACGATGTGACCTTCCCAACGGAGCGATTTCGCTGCTGCAGCCGGTTTCTCCTGCCCGTTGACAACCGCGTTGTGGGACGCAAGTCCTACCACCGCAATTGCGGCGAACAGCAAAACGACTAAGAACTGTCTCATGGTGTTCTCCTTCGATTGCGCGTCGAAGTGGGCGCGCTTAAGTCTAATGGATATGACCGCTGGTGACCCTACCCGTAGCAGGTAGTTATATAATCACTCACTTCGGAAGTAAAGCACTTTTTCCTCAGCACTTTTTCCTTGCGACCCGTTGCGCCGAAGACGGACCAACCCGAAGCCGGTATGTCTTGGCACTGCACGCGAACCGGCCTCGCTTTGACCTACACGAAGTATCCGAGTGCATAAAGGTTGGACAGTTAAACTCTGCCCGTGCGATCAACGGGTAAATTGGGGAGTATGGACCACAATGGAACGGGCATCAGTGTTTAGTAATGCCGATTCCCGTTGATAAACTCACCTCCCACCAGTGATTTTCAGGTGGTTGATAGCCCCGCGATCGGATTGGGAATGATAAGTCGGCTTCTCGTCCATTGAGGCCCGATCACTTGACCGTATAACGGCCAAGTGATCGCGTACGTCAAAGGAGAAAGCAAAAGGCGACGTGGTGATTCTCCGCGTGGTGACCAACCGGATACCATCGGGTGGCGCCGGGAGATAAGGGTGAGCCTTTTCCCCTGAACCCCAGTTGCGCTCCCCAAACAGTCTAGCGTCGGGGCTGGGTGGAAGCAGGCCGCAGCGGCAGCCAGTGGCTCGGATCGATCAGGGCTTCCAGTTCTCTATTCAGAGTGGCCACACCGCAAGCTTGACAATGCAAGCTTGACAAATGACAATTTACACTTTACGGTGTAACCTAATGATTAGGAGCTTTAAGCACCGAGGCCTTAAACGGCTTTACGAGCACGACGACCGTAGCGGGATACGGCCTGATCTGGTCGATACAGTTCAGGAAATCTTGACCGTGCTCGACGACGCCGTAACTCCGCAGCAGCTTGGCCTTCCTGGATACCGGCTTCACCCGCTGAAAGGCGATATGGAGGGCTTTTGGTCGGTTACGGTGCGGGCGAACTGGCGGATTATCTTCCGTTTTGATGGCGCGGATGCGTTTGACATTGAACTGATCGACTACCACTAGGGCAATGAAAGGAGCAACCACCATGCCGATGAAAAACCCCGCACACCCTGGACGGATCGTAAGGAGCGCTTGCCTTGAGCCTTTGGCATTGTCCGTCACGGAGGGTGCAAAGGTTCTTGGCGTCACCCGGCAAACACTGAACAACGTCATCCATGGGAAATCGGGCATCAGTCCGGAGATGGCAATCCGTCTCTCCAAAGCGTTCGGGAGCACGCCGGAAACATGGTTACGGATGCAGCTTGCCTATGATCTCGCACAGGCCCGCAAGGGCGAAAGCCAAATCAAGGTTCGCCGTCTGCACGTGGCCGAAGTACTTCATGCACAGTGACGAAGGACGCTTCTGCCGTCCCGAGAATCCGCCTATGCGGAGGTTAAGGATGCGGACGGTAATTGGAATATTATTTTAGCGGCAAGGCGTGCTCGCGGACGTAGCTGTCCACGCGAGGATCCCGGTCGGCGCCGGCGGCGCCGGGTGCGATGTAGTGGAACGCTTCGGCGTATTCGACCCCGTATTGCCTGCCCAGTTCGCGGCTGCTCGTCATGACGAATTCCCGAATGTAGTTTCGATCGGCGGTGGCGTCGTCGTCACCCAAAAGAGGCAAGCGCTGATTGCGCTTGGCCAATTCCGCCCGCAAGCGAGAGCCGAGGTGTCCGCCTGGACCTTTCGCCACATTGGCACGATTGACTTCCACCTTCTTCTCAATCTGCTTGCTGATATCCACGACACGGGTGATCTCCGGGCGCCGCGCGAAATAGTACTTGTCCTGAACTTCTTTCGGCTCGAGGCCGGCCGCGAACTGCTCCGGGTAGTCATGCGCCCGCCCGGCCATCCAACACGCGGCCTCGACCGCCTTGGCCAGAGTGTAGTGATCCGGATTCTCTTCATCGTGAGCCCAGGGATCCCAACAGACCACCGTATCCGCCTTGACCAGGCGGATGATCAAAATGAGGCGGCAGATCAGTTCGTTAAGTGAAACATCGGCCATGCGGTGGTTGCTGTAGTCGAGGTCGAAGTGTCGGCGGCAACCCAAGATCTCCGCGATGCGAGCGGTATCGCGCTCGTTGCCGACTACATTCTCGCCGATCGTTCCCACCGTGCCCAGCCCCGGTGAGTCACCCATATCGTCGTTGGTGGCACGGACCAGGTAGCCGGTGTAACCCTCTTCGATGAGTTTGGCCACCGTGCCCGAGGCCTCGAGCGCGATGTCATCGGAATGAGCTTGGAGCGCCAGCAGGACTTTGCCTTGGTGAGGTTGACCGGCGAGAGGGCGTTCGAGAAAGACTCCGCCTGCCGTCACCGGCTGCGGCTCGGGCCCAGGCAGGCTTGACAGGGTCCCGGCAGCCACAAAACCGCTTAGGAGATTGCGCCGTAACATGAGTGCAATTATACTCCGATTCGTAGCCTCCCGACCCGCCGGGGCAGGATGAGGTCCTGATGCTGGAGCAGAAGGCTGGATTTAGGCACGATTTGCCCCGCAGCCTCGGGGTGTTGGACGCCACCGCCATCATCATCGGTATTGTCATTGGATCGGGCATTTTTGTGCTGCCCAATCTCATCGCCCGGAACCTGCCGTCCGGCTTCGCTATCCTTTCCGCCTGGGTGGTGGCCGGAGCGCTCTCCTTTTTTGGGGCGCTGGCGTATGCCGAGCTCGGTGCGATGATGCCTGCCACCGGCGGTCAATACGTGTACCTGCGTGAAGCCTACGGGCCGATGTGGGCATTCGTCTCCGGCTGGACATTCATGCTGGCGGTCCTGTCGGGCGGAAGCGCCTGGCTGGCGGTCACGTTTTCAATCTATGTCCGGTATTTCATCCCCCTGACGCCCGCTCTGAGCAAGGTGTTATCACTGGCCCTGATCGCGGCCCTCTCAGCGGTCAATTACGTGGGCGTCAGAGAAGGGGCCTGGGTGCAGCGCACTTTCACTTATCTCAAGATTGGGGCGCTGCTGGTTCTGATCGGGGCCGCCTTCTTCAGCCCGCACACCGCACCCGCTTGGTCTCCGTCCGGCGCCGCTTCCGTCTCTTTGGCGCATTTCGGTGTGGCGATGGCGGCATGCCTGATGGCGTACAACGGCTGGGCTTATGTAAGCTTCGTGGCCGGCGAAGTAAGGGATCCCCAACGAAACCTGCTGCGTTCACTGGCGATCGGAATGGGGATCGTCGGGGCGTTGTACGTGCTGGTCAATGTGGGCTACCTGAAAGTGCTGTCGATCCCACAGATCGCGATGACCGAACGTGTCGGCGCGGACATGGCGATCGCGACCATGGGCTCGATCGGTGGAAGGTTCGTATCCGCCACCGTGCTGCTTTCGATCGTGGGCGCAGTGAACGGCTGCGTGCTGACCGCCGCTCGCCTGCCCTTCGCCCAGGCGCGGGACGGGCTGTTCTTCGCCCGCTTCGGTGAGGTCCACCCGCGCTTCCAGACGCCCGCCTCCGGAATTCTGTGGGGCGGAATCTGGACGGGCATCCTCATCCTCACGGGCTCGTACGAAACGCTCTACTCGTACTCGATCGTCGCGGCGTGGATCTTCTACACCCTGAGCGTAGGAGCAGTGTTCCTGCTGCGCCGTAAGCTTCCAAATGCGAACCGGCCTTACCGGATGTGGGGCTATCCCGCCACTCCCCTGCTTTTTGTGGCAGTGTCCGTCTGGTTCGTGGTGAATGCCTTCGTGACCCAGCCCGGGCCTTCTTTGGCGGCCTGCGCCATCGTCGCCACCGGCGTGCTGGCTTATTGGATCTGGCGCAGAGTGGAATCCGGCTTGGCCGCCGGTAAACCGAAATAAGAAACTCCACCCAGGTTGCGCCGCCGAGACTTCCGTTTTTGCGTTCACATTTATTCCCACGGAGAAGGTCGTTCATGCCGGTGCTGTGAGGCGCTGCATGAGTAGGAAGACTAAATCGATCACTTTCCTGATGGTCTTAACTTACTCTGATAAATTTGTTAGAAGCCACGCAGATTTAACTTGACAACATAGGTTAATTAACCTATATTGGTTAAGGAGATGAGCCAACACATCCTCACCTTCCAGGTCACTTGAACTAAGTCAGGTAATCTGCAATCGCGCCTCTTAGTCCAAATCTAAGGAGGTCCCCATGGTTGCTCGAAGTCTTTCCTTACATCTGAGGCCCAATCGTGTCGAGGAATTCACGCGCATCATTGAGAACGAAGTCATTCCGATGATACGCGGGCTGAAAGGCTTCCAGGACAAGATCGTTTTGGTTGCTGCAGGTGGACTGGAAGCGATTGGCCTCAGCTTCTGGGATGAGAAAGAGGATGCAGAAGCCTACGGTCGCGGAAAGTTTCGGCAAGTGGTGAAGGCCCTGGCGAACGTCGTTGAGGGTACTCCTCGTGTTGAAACCCGCGAGGTCTCAAACTCGACCTTCCACAAGATTCCTGGGCACGTCGCTGCCTAAAGGCGGCAGCTTTTTTGATTCGGCCCGGGCGGCCAACGCCTTTCTTGTCCGGCAAAGAGGGGTTCAGGCAAAAGAAGAAACGAGGTGTCCAATGCTTGTGACAATCATGAAGTGGATTTTCATGCTGGTGTTGCTCCTGGTGCTTCTGTGGCCCACGCACGACAGCTATTACTTATGGTTAGGACTCGCGGTTTGTGTGCCGGCCATTTGGGTCCTCCAGGACCGCCGAAGTAAGTACCTTCGAAAGGCCGCCTACGTGCCAGTTTCCTCGAAGGTGAAATACGAGAATTAATCCAGACCCATAGTTCGAACTTAATTCGTGGGTGATAAGGAGAGTCAAAATGAATTTACGACCTCTACATGATCGGATCCTGATCAAGCGAATTGAAGAGAAGGAGACTGTGAAGGGTGGAATCATCATTCCCGACACGGCCAAAGAGAAACCCCAAGAAGGTGAAGTAGTCGCCGTGGGGCACGGCAAGAAGACCGAAGAGGGAAAGGTGATCGCCCTGGATGTGAAAGCGGGTGACCGTATCCTCTTCGGCAAATATTCCGGCGCTGAAATCAAGCTCGATGGCCAGGAGTATCTGATCCTGCGCGAAGAAGAAGTGCTCGGCATCATTGAAGGCAAGGCGGCCGTCGCGAGTGGGAAGAAGTAGGTTGGTTTGTCAGCAGCCCGCGACGGAGTTGATTGGCGGAGAGCTGCCCGCCGATAGTTCTCGCAGCGGAGCGCCGACAGAGAAAGACATCGACAAAGTCTAGGAGGAATTGAAAATGGCAAATGCAAAGCAAATTGTACACGGCGAAGAGAGCCGCCACGCGATCCTGCGCGGCGTGAATCAACTTGCGGACGTCGTGAAGATCACGTTGGGTCCCCGGGGCCGCAACGTGGTTCTAGACAAGAAATTCGGCGCCCCGACGATCACCAAGGATGGGGTAACGGTGGCGAAGGAAATCAGCCTGCCGGACCCGCTCGAGAACATGGGCGCGCAGATGGTGCGGGAGGTTGCTTCCAAGACTTCCGACGTTGCGGGCGACGGCACCACCACCGCGACCGTGCTGGCCCAGGCAATTTTCCGCGAGGGCGCGAAGACCGTGGCCGCGGGCGCTAACCCGATGGACGTGAAGCGCGGAATCGAAAGCGCGGTTCGCGCGATTTGCGGCTACGATGAGACGAGCAAGGACGGTAACAAAAAGCACATCAAGGGCGAGCTCGACAGAATCTCGAAGCCGGTTGAGGGCTCGATGATCGCGCAAGTGGGCGCGGTGTCCGCCAACAACGACCCCACCATCGGCAACATCATTGCCGAGGCCATGAAAAAGGTCGGCAAGGACGGCGTCATTACGGTCGAGGAATCCAAGACCATGGAGACGACACTCGAAGTGGTCGAGGGAATGCGGTTCGATCGCGGATATCTCTCCCCTTACTTCGTCACCGACGCTGAGCGAATGGAGTGCGTGCTGGAGAACGCACTAATCTTGATCCACGAGAAGAAGATCAGCTCCATGAAGGACCTCCTGCCCCTGCTCGAGCAGACGGCCAAGTCCGGCCAGCCGCTGCTCATTATTGCGGAGGAGGTGGAAGGCGAGGCTCTGGCGACCCTGGTGGTCAACAAGTTGCGCGGAACGCTATTGGCTGCGGCGGTAAAGGCGCCGGGCTTCGGCGATCGCCGCAAGGCCATGCTGGAAGACATCGCCATCCTGACGGACGGCAAGGCCATTTCCGAGGACCTTGGTATCAAGCTCGAGAATGTGAAGCTGGGGGACCTCGGCCGCGCCAAGAAGATCACCATCGATAAGGACAACACCACCATCATCGAGGGCGCCGGAAAGACTTCTGAGATCGAGGGCCGCGTCAAGCAGCTTCGTACACAGGTCGAGGAGACCACGTCCGACTATGATCGCGAAAAGCTGCAGGAGCGCCTGGCAAAGCTGGTCGGCGGCGTCGCTCAGATTAAAGTGGGTGCGGCGACCGAGACCGAGATGAAGGAAAAGAAGGCTCGCGTCGAGGACGCGATGCACGCTACCAGGGCGGCGGTGGAGGAAGGCATCGTGCCCGGCGGCGGAGTGGCGCTGGTGCGCTGCATCCCCGCCCTCCGCAAGCTGAAGGCCGAGGGCGACGCGCAGATCGGCATCAATATCGTTACGCGCGCGCTGGAAGAGCCTCTGCGCATGATCGTCGCCAACGCCGGTCATGAAGGCGCGGTGGTGGTGGAGAAAGTGAAGTCAAACAACAACCAGAACTATGGCTTCAATGCGGAGACTGAGAGCTTCGGCGACCTGGTTGCGGAAGGCGTCATCGACCCTACCATGGTCACACGCGCTGCACTGCAGAACGCCGCCTCCATTGCTTCTTTGCTCCTGACCACCGAAGCGCTGGTCAGCGAGTACCCCGACAAGGAAGCGAGCGCTTCGGCAGGGTCTCCGGGAGGCATGGGCGGAGGGATGTACTAGGAGGCGGCCGGCCGTGACGCCGTAAGCGCAGCGTTCTTGAGCGCAATAATGAAGGAAGAGGTAAAGCTGATGGCAGAGAAAATCAACGCCGGTACCATCCTGATCAAGGAAGGCACGCTTTTGCCGGAAGGCGTGCAGTTAGAAAGCGACCCGTATTTGAAGGGCTGGAGGCTGGTCAAAAGTCCGGGCAGCTCTGGAATTGACCTGAAACTCCGCGAGGCGGGATGGACCTTTTTCTACACGGCGGGTGAGGTTGATGCGATGGCCTTCGGTTCGAAGTCCGAGAAAACGACCCAAAGGGCAGTTCAGAAGGTCATTGCCAAGATCAAATCGGACACGTTCAATTGCGTGGAAATTTCCCAAGTGGCCGCGAAGGGCTTCCGGGGGCTGCCCTACGTGACCGTCGCTGCCCATCCGCGACATATTCAGGAAAGCACGTTTCTGTTCCACGAACGCCTTGCGGAATGGGATCGAGCCGGGTTGGCCGCCATCTGAAGCGAGGCGCAGAGTTCGCAAAGTATCAAGTCCCCTGAAGGAGGACTCCCATGAGCAACATGCGTAGACTGGTAGTTTCAGTTTTAGGGACCGTGCTGTTGGCGGCCCCTTTGATCGGCTCGCAAAACATGAACGCGCCTGAGGCAAAAGTAATCGTTACGAAGCCACTGGCGATCCAAGAACTGGGGTTGCAGCCCCGCCGCGGTTTCGGCGGTTTGCTGCAACTGGTCCCTGTTTCAGCGGCTGCGCTGGTTGTACCGGATCTTTCCCGTTACCGGGGCTTTCAGTTTGGAGAGAGACTGCCGGCAGTTGCAAAACAGGCGGGCCTGGACGTGTCTCAGGCGAAGGTAATCCATGAACGCCCTGCTCTCATTCAAGAACTGGAATGGCCGATCTTTCTTGCGAGCAGTTTTTCTTCACCGCCGGACCCGGTCAGGACTATCCTGTTCAGTTTTTACAACGGGGAGCTTTTTCGAGTCCTGGTCAGTTACGATCGGGATGAAACCAAAGGGCTGACCACAGAGGACCTGACCGAAGCGATTTCGGCCCAGTATGGAACCGCCACCAAGCCCGCTAACATCGAGATCGTCTTCTCTTCGACGCAAGTCTACAACGATAGCGAAGCCATCATCGCGACTTGGGAGGACTCACAGTATTCGTTTAACCTCTATCGTTCCAGTTACCAACCGACTTTTGGAATGATTGCTTTCTCGAAAGGACTGGATGCGCTGGCCCGCACAGCGACTGCAGAAGCTATCCGGTTGGATGCCGTCGAGGCTCCGCAGCAGGAGATTCAGCCTCAAAACCGGGAGGACGAGAAGAACCGTGAATCGCTCGAACGAGCCCGGCAAGTAAACAAAAGCAAGTTCCGTCTTTAGCGTGGAGCGATGGCTCGAAGGATCAGAGCTGCGCACCTATTTCCCGCAGCCGCAGACCCTGGCGCCTGGCTTCCAATCGAAGGGAGTTCCCAATGAGGGAAGAAATCTCGGCGGTCCTGTTGCACCAACCCGCGGAATCACAGCGTCGGCTGAAGCAGGCTCTGGAAGGCCGATCAATCAAGGTCAATTGGCTGCAAAACTACCGGGAAGCTCTGCCCCTGCTCAGAGCGGCCGATCCGCCGCATTTGGTTTTTACGGAAGCGCTGCTTCCTGACGGCAACTGGACGGACGTCGTTAAGCTGGCGCTTGAGGCCCTGAAGCCGGTGAAGGTCATTGTGGTGTCGCGCCTCATCGATATCCGGCTCTATGTGGAAACGATGGCCGGCGGGGCATTTGACTTCATTGTGCCTCCCGCGACCAGCGATGAACTCTCTCGCGTCCTGGCAGGCGCCGTCGAGAGCGTTGTGGGTCTGCGGCGAACGCAGGCCGCAGCGGTGGCCCTATAGCCCGGAGCGCTGCCGCCGAAGGCTCCGTGCCCGGCTATCGCTCGCAGGGCTGAAGTTAGATAGGGGTAGGTAGCCAATTCTTCGATTTCGACAAAGGAGACTCATATGCAAACACTCCCGAAAGGCCAGTACATCAAGCACTTCCAGTATGGCCTCGGTGTGGTGACCCAATCGAACGCCGAACGCACCTCCATCGACTTCCCCCTCCACGGACCCAAGAAATTTGCTACCCGGCTCATGACTGTCGAATTCACTGACGAAACCCCTCCACCTAAGCCCCAGCTGGCCAAGCGCAGGAGAACATCCACCCAGCTTCCTCCAGTCATGTTATCAGCAGGCGCCAAATGAGCGAGAAGGGCAGGGTCAACGGCGTCGGTTTTGGAGTCACGGCATCAGACCCTGAAAGCACCGGCAGCATGCTTGACGTTTCAAACGAGCCGCAGGGGTACGCGATGGGCGTACTCCACCGCGCTATTCCATCGCGTCTAGGATCTCATCAAGAGTTACAATCGCAAAAGTTGTGGCGTGATCGGCCGTTCCGTAAGGGATGATCAGCTGCCGGCCGTGCAGAAGACTTCCGCAAGAGTAAACAACGTTAGGGACGTAGCCCTCCCGCTCGTTTTCATTGGGTTCGATGAGGGGTTTCCCCACTCGGCCGATGACCTTAGTGGGGTCATCGCGATCGAGCAGGAAGGCGCCGATGGAATACTTCCGCATCGGGCCCACTCCGTGACTGAGCACGAGCCAGCCGGCTTCAGTTTCAATCGGCGAACCGCAGTTTCCCATCTGGACGAACTCCCAGGGGAATCTTGGCCCCAGAATCAGTTCCTTAGTCCGCCAGAAATGCAGATGGTCGGAGAACATCAAATAGATGTTCTCGAAGTCCTGCCGGCCCAGCATCGCGTACAACCCCTTAATCTTCCTCGGAAAGAGCGCCATACCTTTGTTTTCGACAGCCGAGCCGCTCAGCGTGACGAATTTGAAACGCAGAAAATCAGGTGTTTCGAGGAACTGGGGCTGTATATCTTTGCCATCATAGGCGGTGAAAGTTGCGTAATAAGTGCGCGTGCCATCGTCATCCTGAAAAAGAACAAAGCGAGCATCCTCGATTCCGTTGCTCTGCGCCAAGGTCAAGGGAAACAGCACGCGCTCGGAAAAACCCGGGTCCGAGGTGAATTGGACCTCGAAGGTCGCTTGCCCCAACATGAGGGTCTTTCTGGCTACATTTTCGGTTTCCAGGTCGCGCACCTGAAACTGCTTTATAGCCTGGCTGACGCTGGCGCGCAGGTCTTCGAGTGTGAACGACTCCCCGAGGCCCTTCAGGACTTCCCGGGTAAAGGCGCCTCCAGCGGTGAGTTCGTCCAGCTTGCGCATGAACACGTCCTTCCGGAATGCCGCTTGGGGCACTTGTGCCGGTTCGAGGGCGTACGGGGTAGGCATGTCGATCAGGATGTTGCCACGGGTATCGAGCACCCCGGTGCGAAAGGTGATGGAGGAGATATGCCCTTCCCCCGTTGAGCGCAGGCTCAGCACGAAGCGCAACGAGCCGGGCGGGAGACACGTTTGGTCCGGGTGTGGCACGATGGAGGGATTGAACAACGCGGCAGCTTCGAACGAATACTCGTGAGTGAAATACCCACCGATCAGCAGCGATCTCTCGTCGGAGAGTGCCTGGTCGCTTAACAAGTAAGGGCGCACCTCCTCGAATCGACGCCGGAAAAAGTCGCGGATGTTCTTGTGGCGCGCACCGAATTCCGCCCACAACTGGGCAAGCTGTGTATGGACCTCGTCTTCGGAAAGGGCCATGATGCGGGCGCAAATCTCGCTGGCGCGCTGGCCACTCATAAAGTGAAAGGGCCGCATCAGGACACGCTTGTTGTCAGGATACAGGGTCACCTTTGTGCGTTGGACGTTCGGAGGTTTCATGGGTACCTACAAAGACGGCTCGTTGAAAACGGTCACAGCATTTTGCATGAGTTGCACCTCTGCCAGCGAGAGCAGGAAGGCCAGGGTCGATTCCGCTCCCTGGTTGGCATTCACCCGGTCCACATGCAAAGCGTCCCGGCAGCCGCCCGTAGTGACAGAGTAAAGTTCCAGCCCAAGGTCGTTCCAACCCAGGAACCAGTCGAAGGCGCGTTGCGCCTGGTCGTACCACCAGGAATCCGAGGTCGCCCGGTAGGCCTCGATACAGGCGGACACCATCGCTTGAGCCTCGATGGGCTGCTGGTCGAAGGTGGCACGCGGGCCGCCGCGTCGATAAAATCCATTGCTGCCGATGGGCTGGAAGTGGCCATTTTCGGAGGTCTCCACCCCCACCAACCAGCGTAGCGCACCGAGGCCCCGTTCGAACACAGCCTTTTGCCCGGTGGCGTGTCCGCTGAGGAGCAAGGCGTGTGCCAGCTTGGGATTGTCGTAACTCAGTTCCTCTTCAAACCAAGGCCAATCCGCGTGAGAGGCTCTGTCGAAGCTGTCCATCAGCCGCGTGGTAAGCGTATCGCGAATCTGGCGAGCCAAGCTGTCGCCACCGAGGCGGCGCAGATACTCATGGACTCCGAGGAGCGAGAATGCCCAGGCGCGCGGCGAAGTAAACGTGCTCACCACCGGCAAGGCTCGGGCGAAGAGTTGTCCGGCGATGGTCTGGAGACTCCGACGCGGGGAGCGTCCCATGCCCACGCCCAGTGCCCAGAGCGCGCGGGCGTGACAATCCTCAGACCCCTGCTCATCAAGCCACCGCCGGTCGAAACCCAGGAAGTTATGGAAGCGCTTGGTTTTCTCATCGAAGGCGTAATTCAAGAAGGCCGCGTAAGTGCTGGAGAGCGTCCGTAGGCGCGCCTGCTCAACTTTCAGCTCGTCGAGAAGCGTCGAAAGAATGAAGGCCCGGGCGTTGTCATCCGTGCAATATCCTTCGCGAAAATTCGGCACCGTCAGTATGGCGTGTTGGAAAATGCCGGTCGAATCAGTCATCCGCGAGAGATGGTCAAGCCGCACTTCCGGCAGGTCCCGGGGTTGCTGGTCGAGAGTCTTCGTAGCGAATAATTTTCGCGACAGCACGGCACCCTGAAGGCGAGCTTGCTCGAAGGAGCGCATGTAAAGCCGCGCCACGTTGTTCCAGACCATTTCACGGCCCAGCTTATAGGCGTTCTTGCGCATCGCATGACGGCGTGTCGCATCGCGCAGCAAGCCGGCAACCTCGCGCGCGATGGCCTTGGAGTCTCCAAAGGGCACGAGGATACCGCGCTCTTCCGCCAGCAATTCCGCGGCGTGCCAGTAAGGTGTCGAGACCACGGCCTTGCCGGCGCCAAACGTATACGCCAGGGTGCCCGAGGTAATCTGCGCCTCGTTGAGATACGGCGTAATGTAAACGTCCGCCGCGCCGATGAACTCCTTCAGCTCCTCGAGTTCCACGAAACGGTCATAGAAAATGACATTCTTCTCGACTTTGTTCTTCTTGGCCAGGATTTCGAGGCCGAGACGATAGGCTTCACCGCGGTCCTGCAACTCGCGGGGATGCGTCGCGCCCAGGACGACATAAACAACCTCCGGAAACTCCGCAAGAATCATCGGCAGGGCATTGAGCACTTGCTCAATTCCCTTGTTGGGCGAAAGCAGCCCGAAGGTGAGTAGTACGGTCCTTCCCTCCACTCCAAACTGGTCCTTGTAGTAGTTCGGATCGACGAACGGAATGTCGGGGATGCCGTGCGGGATGAGATCGATCTTGGCGGCCGGAGCCTGGTGGACTTCCTGTAACATCTGGCGGCCGCGCTCGGTCATGACCACAAGCCGGGTCGAGCGGGCGATCAATTCCTGCATGACGCGCCGCTGTGTGTCGTTCGGCTCGCGCAGGAGTGTGTGAAAGGTGGTGACGACGGGCATCTTCAGCTCGCGCACCAGCGCCAGCACGTGACGGCCGGCCGGCCCGCCGTAAATCCCAAACTCGTGCTGAATGCACACGATGTCGACGTTGCTGATGTTGATGAAGTCCGCTGCGCGTTGGTAGGACGTGAGATCCTGCTCGACGATTTCGAAACGGACTACGCCGGGATATTCATAGCCTTCCTCGATGTCGTTGACCGACACGGCAAAACACTGGCTTTGGGGGTATTCCGCGGCCACGGCAGTCAGCAGGTCGGATGTGAACGTAGCGATGCCGCACTTGCGCGGTAAGTAGTCTCCGATAAATGCTATCTTCCGGATTGTAGGAGATGCTGTTTCCATGTGTTCGGAGGTGTGATTCTCCGGCCTGCACGGTATTCGCCGGATTCTGGCCGGGGCGCAGCCGAGCGCCCAGCAGCACTTTTTGGAGAGATGGGGGAAGAGACCAGGCGAGAGGGGAAGAAAAACGGATCACAGCTCAGCCCCGGCTGCGATGGTTCCCCCTTGCGGAGACTGCCCCCTCTGGCTTAGCTCATGGCTTGGTCGGCTTCCCGAGCAACGCATTCAGCAATTCCACGGGGACAGGGAATACCACCGTGGTGTTCTTCTCGGTTCCAATCTCTGCCAGGGTTTGAAGGTAGCGAAGTGTGATGGTGATCGGCTCGCGTGCCAGGACGGCCGCAGCTTCCGCCAACTTCTCGGACGCCTGGAACTCGCCGTCCGCGTTGATGATCTTGGCCCGGCGTTCACGCTCGGCCTCTGCCTGGCGAGCGATGGCGCGCTGCATATCCTGCGGCAGGTCTACCTGCTTCACTTCCACCTTGGCTACCTTGATGCCCCACGGCTCGGTTTGCTCGTCGAGGATGGTCTGCAGGCGCGCGTTGAGCTTCTCGCGCTGGGAGAGCAGGTCGTCGAGTTCCACTTCGCCCAGCACTGAGCGCAGCGTCGTTTGCGCCAACTGTTCGATGGCGTAGCGGTAATTCTCCAGTTCGATGAAGGCCTTTTGGGCGCTGAGGACGCGGAAGTACACGACGGCGTTTACCTTTACCGAAATGTTATCGCGCGTAATGGTGTCCTGAGGCGGGACGTCCCACGCTATAATGCGCAACGAAACCCTGACCAGCTTGTCGATCGGCCAAAAAATGAAGATGAGCCCCGGCCCTTTGTCCGGGGTTTGCAGGCGCCCCAGACGAAAAACCACAGCTCGTTCGTATTCTCTTAAAACGTGGAGACATGCTGAGATCCACATAAGAACGATGAAACCTGCGACGCTCAAAGCCACACTCATAATGCCCTCCCTGACTGATGTGTCATGACCAAACAGTACTGGAATTCCGGGTACAGTCTCCCAGCTTCATGCCCTTCTGCTTCGATGCCGTCGCGTGTGCCCTTAGTACCCGAAGGGAGGCTGTACCAATGTTCGCACACGACAAGGCCTCAAGCTCTACCCACCCTTTAGCAGTCTCCCTCATCGGAGGCGTGAAATCTGGTCACATTTGCTCATTTGGCAGACGGTGAGCGGTCGTGCCTCGTTGGCACGGCGGCTCCTTCCCCAAACGCCGGACCACGGAAATGCAAGGGATCTCGAAGGTTCTGCAATTCACGGTAGTAAAAGAGTGGAGTGGGGTGTCTCCCCCTAAGTCTGAGAGCCTTGAAGAACTCGATTTCCTCCGCGGTAGCTCCGGCACTCAGAGAAGCCTCTTGAAGGAATTCCTTCAGCCCCCGCTCCTCATCGCCAGCACTTTGCGGCTGTTCAACGAACGCAAACTTCTTAACGTGCCCAGGGGCCACTCTGCGGTTCAAAACGACCTCAAGGCTGAAAGTTGTAAGGTCAATGTCCCAGAATTCAATCAGGGGATCCAGGAAAGAGACGCAATTCTCGATCGACACATTGAAGACGTCTGTATCTAGAAACTCGAGAATCGCGACTCTCATCTCTTCGTAGCTTCGATTGTTGAGCCTGCCCACCAAGCGGAGCCAGCTCTCACTGTCGAGTTCTTGTCTGGCAACTTTCTTGACCACATCCAGAAGCTTTTGCGTCACCAGAAGTTCAAGTTCACCGAAAGGCTGTCTTTCGAAAATCATCCTGACTTGCTGCTGCTTGTCAAGTTTGCACTTACGAAGCACCAATTCGCGAACTTCTTTAAACAAAGGCGCGGGTGGATCTGCCAGTTTCCGCTTCAACTCTTCCTGGCGCTGCAACTCAACCAGCTTCGTGAGCTCTCCGCGTCGGAACTTCAAGAATTCTTCGATCCTGCGATAGATATCTGTCCGCTCCGGGGCGGGAGGCGCTTTTTTCCTCGTAAGTAACTGCGAAATATAAGACTCCGTGACTTGGGCAGCAACCGCCAAGTCCCTTTGCTCATGTCCTAGTTGCTCAAGTCGCTGCCTAAGGATTGAAGGTAGATCCATGGAAGCCGTCCTTTTTGTTAACTCACTTTAGTTCATTCTTTGTTCACATTCTAAGTTTCCCACAAATAACTTGACAAGTAAAGTGGATTCACTTACATTGGTTAATGAAAAGAGGCTGTCTTAGACGTGCCACGGTAATCCTGAACTAAGTGCGGTTATCTCGCGGTGCATCTGCCATCGGTGAGCACTGGCAAGCTCTTCTTCCCGCTGCATTTACGACCGCGAAGAGGAAACCACGTTCAACAGGAAGAAGCGAGGATTTCAAATGCTGGCGAGTATCATGGAGTATGTTTCGATCGTGGTGTTGGTTTTGGGGTTTTTTTGGAACTCGCCTGCCCGCCTCTTAAAATTGGTTGGCGAGGAACGGTGGCTCAATGGAACCACTTAGTTTGGCGGGTTTGTGCCCTCCCGATTGCTGGATCGGACTGAACTCGTGGGGTGAAAGGATTCTCGCATGTATATTCAATATGTAGGTTTCGACACTTCCGCCGGTTCCCGCATTTATTCCTTTCATGTGATTGACGCGCCCGAGGAGGCCCGCGATTTCACCATCACGGTTCAGTCTGCGGCGTTTCGCCCGGACGGCCTGAAGTTCCAGGACGGTCCGGACATCTGCTTCGCCCGGTTGGGGCACGAATTAGGGAAACAAACGCCAGAAATTCGCACCGCGGCCCACTTGAGTATCGGTGAGCTGGATATCAAGGATTACCTGGATAATCACCATACCCAAAAACCCAAGCGAAAGAAGAAAGAAGAGCCTGACATGCCGGCGACCAACGAGCCGAGGGATTGGTGGCGGCGGAGATGACGCCGGAGAAAGTATAACCTGAAGTATAGACTAACGAAGCAGGCCCAAAAGGCCGCTTATCGGTGAAGTGACAGACACGGTGGAGAGTGGATGCGCATGCAAGCCGCGGCAGCCCGCCAGCCGTCGCGCTAGGTTCGGAGGGCCGACCCGCAGGGACATTCTTGCTGGATTCGATGGCGATTTCCAGCCGCGCCCGATTGGGCTCCCTGATGACTGCCACGAACTACTTGCCGTTGAACGACGAACTGTACGACATGATGATGGGGCAGGCAAAAATGCGGATGGAACGCTGCCCGTTCGTGTTCCGCCGTAACAGCGAGCGGATTAAGTCATTGCCCGAAACTGAGGCCAAAGAACTTGCTTTACCTGCCCACGTCCAATAAGGTAGCATTGATTCTACGCGAGCTAGAGCGACCGTGGGCCTGTGGCGCAGTTGGGAGCGCGCATGACTGGCAGTCTAAGAAACGAGCGCTCCGGTTGGTCTACCCTGTGCTGCATCTTATTGAACCACGAGGGACTTGTGACAGACGGTAGCGCAACATAAACCAGCGTATTCCGGGGTGCTACCCACCAGATTTACGTTCACATATATTCACATCTGCAAGGTTCTTCCTTCGCCGTCGTTGTTGCCCTTTCGACACTCGTCGCCATCCCAGGGTGCTCGTGCCGGCGCTTTGCGTCCGTTGCTATCGTCTGCCCGACTGGAATCGGTCCGAACGGAATCCTGCCCTCACCTGAAACCCTTCGGTTAACAGTTGCCCGTCCTCTTTTACCGATGGGCTTCGATACATTGCGATTGTGCAGTATTCATGCGCCTTCCGTCAAGATTGAGCCTCTCTCTGGATTAGGATGATTTGCTACCGTTTTTGATCGAGGTGTGCACCAAAATGGTAACCAAGTTTCCTGCCCTGAAATAGTTCAAAGAGGTACCGAAGACGACCTTCTCTGCTTGTTAGACGCTTCCCTGTCGCACAGTCCAAATGCATACCACATCTTGAACCCAGCCTGACGCCTTGAGTCTGGCAGGGACGACTGCCGTGGGCGTCCCGGATCTCATGCTGTTTCAGCGGCTCCGGCAAGCCTGCCGTGCGGACCGGTCTTAGAAGGCTTAGACCGAGGGGGGATTCGCAGCCCTCTCGGCGAGCTTCGCCTCTTTCCGACGGCGGTGCCACTCGACAGGGGCGCCGGAGTTGATATAGTCAAGATCGAAGGCGAAACAGTTGCGACAGGCATCGGCGACCGCCTGGGTGTCGAATTTCGGCTGCTCGCCCTGGAAGCGCGCTTTAAGGCAGATCTGCCGGACGATATCGCGCGGATAGCATTGCCGCAGTGGTCGATTAAACTCTGTGGTGACGCTGTCGATCAAAAGGTCGACTACCGTCGCATCGTACTCGAGGTCGGATTCGCGGCAGACTCGACGGCAGATTTCACGGAACTGCTCGGGCGTTGCATAGTCCACTTTGATCTTAGTCTGGAGCCGGCGAAAGAACGCCTCATCACCCAGGTCGGCTAGGTCCAGATTCGTTGCAAACACCACCAGCGAATCGAAGGGAACTTCGAATTTTCCTCCCCCGGCCAGAGTGAGAAAATCGATGTGGCGGTCGAGCGGAACGATCCATCGATTCAGCAACAGCTTGGGCGGCACCAACTGCCGGCCAAAGTCGTCCACGATGAGTACACCGTTGTTCGCCTTCATCTGGATGGGGGCACAGTAGGACCTGCTGGCCGGGTCCAAATGCAAATCCAGCATTTCAACAGTCAGTTCGCCTCCTAACATTATCGATGGCCTGCGGCACAGCACCCAGCGGCCGTCGGTATCGTCAGGTACAGGCTCGTCGATGCCTCTGTGGAGAGATCCATCGTAGACGCTGATGATCTGGCCGGAGACCTCAACGGCGTGCGGGATCCAGACGGAGTCACCATAGACACTGAAAAGCTTCTCGGCGATAATTGTCTTGCCGCATCCCGGCGGTCCATAAAGAAACAGCGATGCACCAGACGCGACTGCCACACCCAGCCGGGCTTGGATGCGACTGGATAATACCAAGTCCTCTAAGGCTTGGGTGACGTCCTGGAAGCGCACCTCAGAACGCATCACGCTCTGTGCTCGTACACAAGCCGTATAGTCGCCAAGGGACACTGGAGCCGGACCCACGTACTGGTTCAGCGACATGAATTCCAAGGCCCTGGTCCTTCCTTCCGAGGAGAGCGCGACCCGGTGTACGAGCCCTGTCATTCCCTTAACTTCGCAAAGACGGTCCTTGCGCAATCGTTGAAAGACTTCGTCAACAACCGCAAAGCTCAGCCGGAGGTGCTTGCTCAAGTCAACGAGCGTTTGTTCACCTTTCAAGCAAAGAACCTTCAGAGCAAGTTCTTCGAGCAAATTGGGAGGGATGTTCGTCTTCATTACCGAATGTGGCGACGCCATCGCAGGCACCATCGGTTTCCGGCACCGAGACAAAGCGGGGCTGGTGTCTTGGTTCTCGGCGTTACTCTCTAAATCCACAGTTGCGCAAGCGCGATCCATGCTATCTACCTCCGGACATTGGCATATTCTTCGACCTTACTCACTGACAAGTGCATTCAAAACCCGATTCCTCGAGCACTCTTTCAGATCTTCGACACAGTGGGTCGCGTTCTTGAATGGTGGGCCGGGATCGCTGGGAGCCGAATCTTTGGGCATGTGAGGTAGATGACGTGGGGCGGCGCAGGCCTCAACGCCGTCCACGTTGGGCATTTCCGCGTCCAGGACAACAAGTTCGGGCGATGTCTCTTTGAAGCTTTGGAGCGCTTTCGACCCGTCTTCGGCTTCCAAGACTTCGAAGCCAGCCTGCGCAAGGGATTTCCGAGTAAGAGTACGTGATACCACGTCATCATCAGCCACGAGGACTATTGATCGCCGCTCAAGTACTTCGGGATTGGACGTTTGCGACTCCTATCGGCTCTCCTTCTATAACCATTCCCTCGCACGGATGTTTTGTCTGGATTCACGCCAACGGTACTTGGGTTGGGCCTGGGGAGAACCGTGCGGCCTACATCCTCAAGTGCTTCGCTCAACGAGCCGTCCACTCATCCGGATCTTGTCTCTAAAGGTATGAGAATTCAATGGTACGAAGGTCCTGAGAATTGCCGACCCTCTCATGACGGCCGCCGAGTTGATTTCGAACCGCGATCAAGCAGTTTAGCACCAAGGCACCACGACCCTGTTACTAACCGCAGGGGCCAGCACTTTATACCGTAAAGTGCTGCTGGTTCCGCCAAGAGACTGGGATCGCCAAGGGAACGGCGCAACGGACGTTCTACAGCCTGCCTGCGGTTGCCGCGTCTTCGAGTCGGTGACTCCGAGGAAATGCGTCCTGGTCTCCGATGTCTTGTCTTTGTAAATGGGTCCCGCAAGGCCCGCCTGCATTCATTTGATTCTTCGTTGCAGCCGAGCATCTTTCTTGCCTGTGCCAGAAGATGTGGTTTGATGCGCACGGTCGGTGGACCCACTGAGGTATAGCCAAGGCGTGCGGATCAAGACCGCAGACCTCTTGGTCCCGAATTGACAGTATCGACATTGCCGCCGTGAGCAGGTTGCCGCCACAAACAGCAGCAGAGGCGCATAAATACTGGCCGATTACGATGTGGACCTTGTCCGTATCAACATCGGCGCACGTTGGCATACTGCGGCATATTCGGGAGGCCGTAAGGGCAGTTACGTCACAAACCACGTCACAAAGGCGCGTCTCTGGCTCTTTCGCCTCGGCCGCAGATGCGCATTACCTGGAAGCGTCCCGGTCAGGCTGAGAAGATTGTCTACTTTAATAGACTTTCGATTTCCTGCCAATTCTAGGCAGCATCGCAGCGGGAAGGTACCGTGTTCCACCGCAACGGCGAGCGCATCCAATCGTTCGGCAAAGCATGGCACACCGCTTGTAAGGCGGCGGGCTTTGACGGGAAACTGGTACATGACTTGAGGCGTACAGGCGTGCGCAACCTCATCCGGGCTGGGGTGCCGCAGTCGGTCGCCATGAAAATTAGCGGACACCGGGATGCTCGTATCTTCGCCCGCTACAATATCGTGGACACGCGAGACGTAGCAGAGGCCATGCGCAAGGTGAGCCAGTACGAACAAGAAAAGCGTTTGGCGCGGGCCAAGCAGGTGATTGAAGTTCAAGCTTCCCAAGAGGCGCCGAACGTTCACATTACATTCACAGAGGCGAATTCTGAGGCTCAAAAACCCGCTTTACCCGAGAAGGTACAATAGTGTAGTATTGAATCGAAAGTAGTTACGAAAGACGTGGGCCTGTGGCGCAGTTGGGAGCGCGCATGACTGGCAGTCATGAGGTCGAGAGTTCGAACCTCTCCAGGTCCACCATAACCCCTTTTGCTTCAGTCTGTTGCAGGTAAGAAAAACCTACCGCTTGGAAGGCTCAAGTTCTTGGTAACCACCAGCGGTAACCACCCGCCGACTATCGGCCATCTTCGTGAACACTCGTTCTATTGCCTCGGCTTGGGGGTGAACATACCTTTCGGTCATGCGGATGCTGGTGTGACCAGCGATTCGAGCGAGCGTGTAGGCATCGCATCCAATAGCCTCAAGGTTGGTGAGAGCCGTGTGTCTGAGGCAGTAGGGTTCGAAGTATTTGACTTCCGGTAGGTCTGGGTTATCGTTGCGAGCCGATTCAAGAATCTCAAAGGCTTTCGAGTGCCACTGCTTTGCGCTCGACTCCTCTATGTGGCCCGAGGCTGAGCCTGTGGGGAAAACCCAACCCCCGGAGGGGCACCCCTGCGACTGATGGCGGTCCTTGAGAGCCTGATAGACTTCGGGCACCATCGGAAGCAAGCGGCGGGCAGCCCGAGTCTTCCCTTGGGTGATCTGTATGAACCCCCCGGAGCCGTTTAGCAGGAGATTCCGCCAGTCGAGCGCATAGGCTTCACCCGGTCGCATTCCAGTTCCCAAGATCACTATGGCGACATCCTTCCAAGGCTGAGGGCAAGCCTCCAGGTACTTTTCTGCCTCGGCATCGGTCACGACTCGTTCCCTGTGATTCTCACCCTTCGCCAGTTTTACCTTCGGCATCTTATCGAGCTTGCCCCACTCCACGGCAAGGGAGAGAGCACGCCGCAAGGTCCGAAGGTCACGATTGACGGTAGACTTCTCGAAATGCCCATGCTGAGCAACATAGGCGTTCACATGCTCAGATGTGATCTCACTGAGCGTGAGGCTGACAATCTCAGAGGCAAGCAGCCTCTTGATTCCGTACACGTAGTAGTCTCTTGTGTTGGGCTTGGTCTGGTGCTCAGTCTCAATGAAGGGCTGGAAGTCTGCCTTCAAGAATTCCGAGAGCTTAGGCGAAGGCTGACGTTCCAGGATGCCCCAGTTGCCATCTTCGAGGGAAACCCGGATCCGGCGTTCGATCTTCTCAGCGTGCTTCTTTGTCGTGGCGCGTGTTCGCTGTTGAACCGTCTTCCCTTCGAATTGAAACTTCACGACGTAATAGTTTCTGCCTTCGGGTTTGAAAACCATCGGAATTCACCTCCGTCTTTTATTCTTCGATACGGGCTTACCCTTACTCAATTTCCTGTGGCGCCGCGTCCGGTAGCGTTGCATGGCGTGAGCCTGCCTATGCTCTTCACAACAGAATTGTTTTTTCTTTTGCCCTGTGACTTCGAACGGTATACCGCAACGAGCCAACCTGCAAAACCTGTACTTCATTCCTCTGAGTGCGTCAATCAAAACCGAGGAGAGTAGGGCTTGGCGCAAGGTGTTAGCGAGATATACCAGATGAAACCTACTCCCCTGGTCGGACGGAAAGAGGTTCTTGAGGGACCACGCATCGCCGACCAGATTGACCGGCAGTCTCTCTTCTTCGCATACCCTAGGCCAGCGCGTTGGCGGCATCGTAACGGCAAGCCGCGTGAAGGTGCGCACAGTGAAGATGTCGGCGGGCACAATCGGCTCGTTCTCAGCCTTCCATATCATGCCCGCCTGATTCACAAAAGCGAGAGCATCTTCGTTCGTCTTAACTTCCTGCCAGAGCTTGAGCCGCAACTTCCAAACGTCAGGAAGGACACATTGAGATTCAAGCCTCCCCCAGTCCAGTGTGCTGGGCTGCAGAGTAAAGTGTCCGTGGGCTTCTGCGTAACGCCGTCGCACGCCGGGCGCGACATTAAATACAATCGGCACGAAGATGGGTTCGCTTGGTCGGAATTCCTGAGCGGTCTTTTCCACTCTTTCTTTAAACTCTTCAAATGTTATGGTCTGTGTATGGTTGACCATAACAAGAGCCTATGGCATCCTCAAGGCGATGTCAAGAGAAAAACAGAGCGCCAAAGAGGTTGCGACAATGAACGACACACAGTATTTGAAAGAAGCAGACGCAGCGCGTCTGGCTAACCTGAGCCCGCACACGCTGAGGAAGTGGCGGCAACTGCAAACTGGTCCGTCCTTTGTGGCGGTGTCCGGTCGCTGCGTGCGTTACAAACGGGAAGATGTCGTGGCTTGGCTCGAATCTCGGCGGGTTCATCCCGAGGCTGTTGGACAAACACGGTAGCCAATAACTTGCCCCTTCCCGGTCAGGGTGCGGGGAATCCCCGATGCCAAACGTACAAGCCCCAGCGTGGGAGAACATTGGAAGCGACAGGGAACTGACAGACAGGGAATGCCTGCGGATTGCGACCGAGTTGAAGGGCATTCCGGTTTACAAACCCACCCCTACGCCAAACCCATCCCCCGGCGAAGTCGGCTTGACCAAACGCCTAGCCGACGAAATCGAGACGTGGGAGCACTTCGCGCAAGACGCAGGTGAAAGGCTTTATCACTACGAGAATGGGGTGTACAAGCCCGACGGCCGCAGCGTCATTCATCGCTGCACGCAAACCCTGTTGGAGGAGTTGGGCTTGACCGCGAAGTGGTCTTCGCATCGTGCCGAGGAGGTTACGCAGTACATTCAAACCCGCAGCAGGCAACTTCTCGAATGCCCTCCACTCAACAGGGTCAACCTGAAAAACGGGATTCTGGACCTTGATACCGGCAAGCTGCTCGAGCATTCACCTGACTTCGTTTCCCCGATTCAACTCCCGGTCGTATATGATCCCGATGCCACCTGCCCCGCGTGGGATAAATTCGCCGAAGACACGTTTCCAGAAGATGCGCAGGAGCTTGCTTTCGAGATTCCTGCCTTGCTCATGGTCCCTGATCTGTCCCTGCAAAAGTCCCTGTTGGCGATTGGTGCTGGCGGGAATGGGAAAAGCACTTACCTTGCGGCGCTGACCGCGTTTCTCGGGCGGTCCAACGTGTGCTCAGTCTCCCTGCATAAATTGGAGTCGGATAGATTCGCAACTGCTAGACTTCTGGGCAAGCTGGCGAATATCTGTGCCGACCTGCCGAGTTCCCACCTGGCAGGTACTTCTGTCTTCAAGGCCATCACGGGCGGTGACACCCTTTGCGCTGAGTACAAATTCAAGCCTTCCTTTGACTTTGTTCCCTTCTGCCGTCTTGTCTTCTCTGCCAATCACCCGCCCAGGAGCAGCGACTCTTCAGAGGCTTTCTTCAGGAGATGGCTGACGGTTCCCTTTGCTCGCGTCTTCGAAGGTGGTGAGGCAATCCCACGGCCTGAACTGGACGCACGGCTGGGCGCACCAGAGGAGTTAAGTGGAGTGCTGAACAAGGCTATTAAGGCCCTGCGGCAAATACGTAAGCGGGGAGGGTTACTGGAATCGGCAACCATGAAGGCGGCCCATGCCGAATTCAGGCAGGCAACGGATCCTCTGAGCGTGTGGCTTGACCGCCGGACCGTGCAGGACGGCGGACTGTTTGTAATGAAGAAGGCTCTCCTGAGTGCCTACAATCAGGACGCCCAGAAAGACGGGCGGCCTTCGATGACACCCAATGCGATGAGTCGGGCACTTCACGAGCTACGGCCAAACACAAAGGACGGACAGCGGACGGTGAATGCGAAGATTGAGTGGTGCTGGCTGGGGCTGGGGCTATCCTCCGGTGACGAAGAGCAGGTGACCGTCCCGTAGCTGGGAGAGTTAGACCTATGGCAGCGAGACGTTGTACGATTTGCGAACATCCTCGGCAAGTGCAAATTGACGGGGCGCTACTGCTAGGAAAACCGTTTCGCATAATCGCCAAAGAATTCGGAGTTGCAAGGTCAACCCTACACAAGCACAGCATAAAACACGTTCGCGGAATCCTGGAAAGAGCCGTCACTAGAGCCACGGCAGCCTACACGCGGGATTTGAGGTCGTACATGAAGCGGACCCAAGAGGCGGTCCTGCATATTCTCGAATCCGCGAAAGCGGACGGTGACCGAGAGTTAGCACTGAGGGCGGCGGCGGAGGCACGGGCCAATACGGAGTGCATGAGGAAGTTGATGGTGAAGGCTGCGGACCCGCGCGGGAAGGAAAAGCAGGCCACGCTGGAGCCGGATGTTGAGGCGAGGATACTGGCGACTGTGAAGGCGGAAGATGAGCGACAAACGAACTGACGTGCTGGAGTTGGCCAGCGAGAGTCTGGCGGCATATGGCAGCGCGGTGTACCCGGGCTTTGAGTGTGCCGATCACATCCGGATTCTCGTGCGGGCACTCGAGGCTGTCGAGTCGGGCAAGATCAAGCGCCTGGTCCTGGTCCTGCCTCCGAGGCATGGGAAGAGCCTGCTCTGCTCGCAGGTTTTCCCGAGCTGGTATCTAGGCCGGCATCCGGAGCGCAACATCATAGCGGCAAGTTATGGCGAGAGCCTGGCTGTCGATTTCGGCAGGCAAGTACGTAGCTTCCTTACGAGTCCCGAGCACCAGGCGATATTCCCGAAGTGCAGGCTATCGGCTGACGTGCAGGCACAAAACAGGTTGGCCACGGTTCGAGGCGGATTCTACTATGCGCTGGGCAGAGGTGGGGCATTGACTGGCAGGGGCGCCGATTTGCTGGTGATTGATGATCTTCTGAAAGACTACGAAGAGGCGCAGAGCGAGACTATCCGGAAGTCAACGTGGGACTGGCTGACGCACGTGGGATTGACGCGGCTGAGTCCGCGGGGTTGCCTCGTGATGGTGGGCACGCGCTGGCACGAGAGCGACCCGATGGCCAAGATGATAAGCGAGGTTGGCGGATGCACGGTGATTCACTTGCCCGCGATAAGCGAGAAGGGCGCGGCGCTGTGGCCTTCGCGGTTTCCGCTGTCGGTGCTGCAGGGCATACGCGGGGCGATTGGTGAGAGGGCATGGGCATCGTTGTACATGGGCAAGCCGAGCGCCGCGGAGGGCACGATATTCAAGCGGTCCTGGCTGCAAACCTACAGGGAGGCGCCGGGGAAGTTCGAGCGGCTGGTTCAGAGCTGGGACATTGCGAGCAAAACCGGCGCCTCGAATGACTACTCCGTATGCACGACTTGGGGGGCGAATCAGAGCGGATATTACCTGCTCGGGTTATGGCGAGACCGAGTAGAGTTTCCGGAATTGAAACGCCACTTCGGGGAGTTGGCGCAACACTGGGGCCCGGACTGCATTTTGTGCGAGGACGCGAGCAGCGCGATTCCGTTGGTACAGGAATTGAGGCTGTCCACGGCCTATCCGGTTATTCCGGTGAAGGCCACGAAGAGCAAAGAGCTTCGGGCGCAGAGCGTCAGTCCGAGTTTCGAGGCGGGCAAGGTGTACTTCCCCGAGTCGGCGCCGTGGCTGACCGATTTCGTGGATGAGCTGGTGTCGTTCCCATCCTCCGCCCATGACGATCAAGTTGACAGCACGACTCAGGCACTCAATTATTTGCGCGACCGGGGCACGATTCTGGGCGTGGTCGAGTATTTGAAGGAAATTTTCAGCGGGTCGAGACAGCATCCGGACGCGGCGCCTCCGCCTCCCCCCGAGCCTGTGGTGGCCGCGGTGAAGACGACTCCGGCGAGTCCGCCGGCGGACATGAAACCGGCCTGCGTGCAATGCGGTTCCAACAGGTTCGTGGTTTCCTCCGGGGACGCCTATCACTGCAACGTCCATCACCACACGTTCTATCGTCCGGGCGCGGAGCCGGAGTTTCTGGTGGCGGGGTTTCGAGGCGGGAAGCCGGCCATCTATCTTTCGCGGAGGGGTCAATGAGCGAGCAACGAGTTTCAGCGAGTCCGATCGAGGGCCCGGCGTCCGAGCGTGCGGCCGCGGCTGCAGAGTTGCGTCAAGTCGAGCGCGATCGTAACGCCTGTTTGGTCCGCTGGTCGGAGTTGCGTTCCCAGCTGCAGGCGCAGAAGAACGGCCAGGGCGTCGCCCTGGCGCACGCTTTCGAGCGCGAGGTGGTGCTGCTCCACGAGCTGGACGCGAGGCTCGAGGAGTGCAAGCGGCGAGTCCGCGAGGCCGACGTCAAGGTTCGACGGGCGATGCTGCGGTGGACGCTGGAGAGTTCCATGGAGGCTTCCCGTGCCCGGTCGCAGGTGCATCCGTAGAGGATGGCTCTACGCCTAGCGGAAAGAGTTTCCCGGTCGAGCGGAGAAAAAAACGCAACAGGATGCCCCACGTTCAACGATCCGGGCGTGGTTGGTACGATCCTATTCCGATTGGAGGGTTTCTAAGATGGATAATAGGGGTTTTGACGAGTTCGATCTTTTCTGTGCTGACCTGGGCCACGAGAGCGCCGAGCCGGCGAGTCTCGAGGACATCAAGAGGCGATATCCGAAAATTCTGACGCCTGGGGAGCTGTTGGAAGTGAGCAACAGGGAGCGGGAGCAACGGGCCGAGGTGGACCCCTTCACGCGGCTTCTTGAAGCCGAGCAAGCCGTTACACAGGCGCGGATTGAGGGAGCCATCCGACAGCCCGTCGAGTTCACGAAGTCGGCCGCGGGGCCGGAGTTCGGCGAGCCCGCGAAAGCGGAGGTTGGCGATTTGGAGTGGGCGCTAGGCGAGAACGAAGTTGGCGACAAAGAGCCGCCGGCGATCACGGCCGCGAGCCGAGTTCTCGACTCCGCGCGGGTTGGAGATCACGTCCTGGCGAAAGGGACTCGCGCCAGTGTCGTCCTCTCCGGTTCGTTCGGCACCATCATGGAACGAGTCGCGGCCAGGGCCAGCGGGGGCGCGAGGGAGTTGGCGAAAACACTCGCGCAACAGTGGCGAGAGAGTGAGGGCGTATGACTGTCGATGAACTGAAAACCATTCTGGCGGAGCATTGCAAGGCGAGTGCGGAGCATCACGGAGCCCTGGCGCGGTGCCACAAGCGGTTTGCGGAGCATCACGAGGTTAAGAGTCCGCAGTTGGCCGAGGTGCACCAAGAGGCGGCCATGCAGCACAGGGAGCACGCAGCCCACTATGAGGCACTTGCCGAGCGGCTGGGGGGCGACACCGGAGCCGCGTTGGAAAGGCTGCACAAGGTTTTGAGCACCCAGTAGGTCAAGTTTCCCGCGCGGAGTGCTTGTCTCCGACGCTACGTAGCGGGACGGGCGGACGTTCTATCGGAGGGCGTCCGTCCGAAATTTCCGCCGTGTGATGGCGGCGGCGCCGGCGCGGTTTTTCCTTCGGCCGCGAAGGTCGGGCGGCTTTCCCGTTCGTTGCGGGTTTCTCCGCCCGACCGCTGGCGAAAACATCGCTGTCCCGCCCGAAGCTGCGGGACTCCGCGGGGGCCATCACCCGCCACGGAGGGCCGGTGTGGTCTCCATCCTGCACCGGCCTGGCGAACCTTGCCGGCATAACACCCGGTCAGAAAATCGAATTGGAAAGGGGTTTCACAATGGCATTAGGGGTAACACCACCTTTCGGTGGCTTGTCTTTGGGAGCGGTGAAAATCATCTTTGGCGCGTTGAGCAACCCTAACGACGGACCCGACTCTGGAGGCGGAGACCTGGCAGGCTGCGGGGTCGGAAGCCTTTATCTGAGCCAGGCTGACGGTAGTCTCTGGTCGAAGACGGCAAACGACAAAAACGCGCCCTACGGCGTTTGGGCCAGCCATGCCTGATAACCAGTGGGCCAAGGATCTGTTGGAGTCCGTGAACCCGAATTTTTACGGCCGCATAGAGTTGGAGTTTCGGGCCGGCCAGGTCCGCAAGATCACCCGGAGCGAGACTACCGTACCGCCCGACATCGCAGCGAGGCACGATCCCTACCTCAAGAGTGTCGAGGGAACACGGCCGCTGAGGGCCCACGACTTCAGCACGAAGTAGTCGTCCAAATTTTGGACTGGGCGGAAACTGATTTAGGCGGTGTCCCTACCGCACCGCCTAATCCGGCACGGAAGGGGCCGCGAGAAGATAGAGGGCTCCGGGCTCTATTTCCAAATTGCTAACCGTTGGCAATTTGAAAGTTTCTGCAACTCGCATGTAATTCTCGGCAGTCCGTCCCGACCACCCGAAATTCTCCTTGAGCCACGGGAGCCATTGCCCATGCTCCATTTCAGACTTCGCAAGAATCAATTCGCGCTACCGGTATCGGTAAGGATACCGGTACGATCCCCGCGCGCGCGGAGCCGCTAGTCGTCCAAATTTTGGACTCCACTCTTCTGGCGGTATTGTTTCGATACCGCCAGAAGCCAGATCCCCCCCGCGCGCGGAGGCGCCTTCCCCGTCCAAAATTTGGACGAAACAGCAACCCCCACGCGCGCACTGGGAGACGTTCAGGAATGCCCTTGGCCCCTGGTGCCCTGCCGAGCCTGTGAACGATCTTCCCCTGGGCAGGGCCATCCCTACCACCTCGCTGTGAGAACGCCTGGAATCGGCAGCAAACGCAAAGTCGAGTCCGTTAAAATGGAAATATCCGCAACCCAACCAAGCCGCGGTCGGGCTCTACGCCTTCACACCTTTCACACCATTCACAGGTTTTCCCTTACTTGTTTCATATTCGTTTCCGCGATTAGTATAAAGTAGGGAAATTGCCGTGAATGCCGTGAATCACGTGAGGGAACCGATGACTTGCTGAGCGGGACAAAACAGACGGACACGGCTCTCAGCGTCCTGCAATGTGGAAGTGCATCGGGTTCAAAGTAGAGTGTGGCGACTTTGAAATTGGACGGCGGGCCGAAAGCGCGAAGGACGCAGCTTTGGTAACCACCCTTGGTAACCACCCCATGACGCGAAGGTTGGAGATGCAAGGATACCCGCACGAGCCAACACCCGCATGAATACTCGTTTTCTCTCGTATTATCTCTTTTCGTATCGTTCTATGTAAGTTGTTGATTCCCTGTGAATAGGCTACTGGCAGTCATGAGGTCGAGAGTTCGAACCTCTCCAGGTCCACCAATAAGCCTACCGCGAGCCATAACCTCCGTTGTTTGTAGCCTAGCCGTCAATTCGCGATGTCCGGCGAGCTGTTGTCGTGTTGCGCCGTTCCGACGATGTTGTCTGTGTCGACGACCACTCCTCACCCAGCCGAACGGCCCACTCTGCCAGTCGATAGCTGAGTTTGCAGCTACAACCGCTTGAGTCTTTCGAGGATTGAGGCGGCGCTGTACACTGCCAGTGACCGTTTGTAAAGCGATAGCGAAACCGAGATGCCGTTAGAGCCTTGTCATTCCCGCGTAAGCGGGAATCCACCGAAAATGGGTCCCCGCTTCCGCGGGGACGACATCGTGCTTGTTCTCGATGCCAAGCTGTCGTTCTGAGCCCATTCGCGGCCATTCCGAGCCCATTCGCGGCCATTCCGAGCCCCTTCGCCGTCATTCTGAGCGAAGCGAAGAATCTCGCTCTGCCGCTCAGGGTAAACTTCGCGAAGGATCCGCTTTTGCCCTGACCCGGATAGCGCGCGAGCAGGTGGCCGAACTAATCGGCGCTCACTCGATGGATGTCATCTTCACGTCGTGCGCGACAGAGAACAACAACGCCGCCATCGCCGCAGCGCTCAGGGCCAACCCAGCGACACGCCACATCGAAACGTCGCAGGTGGAACATTCTTCGGTGCTGAACTACTGCATGGCACTGGAAAAACAAAGCCAAGATTCACCACAGAGCACACAGAGGTCACAGGGAACAGCTCCCCAGTCTGCCTCCGCGTTCTCCGTGCCCTCTGTGGTGGATGGCTTTTCGGACGCCCGCCTGCGCGAGACGGTATTACAGGGCTGTTGGATGGATGGCCTCGACAGTCTTATAGCGAGCAAAGTCCTGCGTGTTAAAGGTGAGGATCCGACCGACGTGATAGAGGGTCATCGCTGCCACCAGCCGCGCGTCATGAACCTTTGCTCCGGACACAGGGTTGTATTCCATTGCAGGCCCCGGGATTTGGGCCACGTTTGCAGGGCCAAGCAGCGCGCGGCCTGGGCCGAACGCTGTTCGGCCCTACGTCAGTCGCGGCCGCGCTCAACCACCGTGCAAGTCCAGCAGCCGAAGCGGCTGTTGCCGCAACTGGGCGTGCTGGTGTCGATCTGGATGGGACATTCGCCGCTCGAGGCGCTGGCATAGAGCTTGTACAGTGCGCGGTTGTCGCCGCCCCAGGGGTCCGGACTTTTTATGCTCGGCGCATTTTTCTCTTGACAAACCGGACGGCATAGGCTAGACTTCTTTCGTGGGGTTGGGCAGGGGGTCAGGCCCTGCCGGATAGGTTATGCGTCCTCTTTTGTTTTCGCGTTCCTGCCTGTGGTTTCTGCCTCCAAGTGCAGTCGAGAAGTCGAGGAGTCAAAGAGTCGAGGAGTTGGGAAGCCAACCGTCGACCCTATCTTTCGGGTCGCAGCTTGGGGAGACAGTGGGCCATTTCTGGACTTTTCGACTCGTCGATTTCCCGGCCCCGGAACTTAGCGAGCGAGCCGGGAGGTATGACCCCGAAAGAACACAAGAATAATACGAACGAAGCCAGTATGTTATTGAAAACACAAGGAGCGGCTGGAAAACGAACTCAAAACGAACTGAAAAACGAACCCAGACTTGAGCAACTTATGCGGGAACTAATGCCGAATTCAGAACTTGCGAGGCTCGACGGGAAGAAACCCCTCACCCGGCTCGCTACGCTCGCCACCCTCCCAGATTTCTGGGGTCCAATGGTCCGATCCGAATCGGACCAGAATTCGGGCTCCCCAGAGAAGAGGGCTGCTGAGCCGTTGGAGGAGGGGTCGGATGGTGGCGGTTTGTTACTTCTCAACTCTCAACTCTCGACTTCTCGACTTGATTCCGGCGGAACAAAGCGAGAATGTCTATGAAAACAAAAGACAATGACAAAATGTCGCCATTTCATCAGCCAGAAGGCTGAGGGACAATCCACTCATCCAGGGGATTCTTGGCGTTACAGTCGAGACACCTCGTCAGGGAATGTTGTTCCCCGCAATTCGGGCAGAGGGTTCGCGTTTGGAAAGTGTCGAAGGGTGTGCTACAAGCGCTACATGTCCAGAAATTTCCCACCGGTGGCGCGGCTTTACACGACGGGCACGCAAACTCTTTATGGCGCGGCAACTTCGCCAGACGAGACAGAGTCCACGCTTGCTGCAGTCCTCCCCAGCAACTCGAGAGGATAAAAAGGGCGATGATGCCAATCCACAAGGAACGCTCCAGGAAGGCCAAACCCAATAGACCCGCCACGCAGGCAAAGCCGATCACGACCACCACCATCAGGCTGCGGGCGCGTCCTACCACATACCAGAGCAAGGAACGAATTATCTGACCGCCGTCCAGCGGATAGATGGGCAAAAGATTGAAGGCCAACAAAAGCCCATTCATGCCGATGAGCGCCAGCAAGAACGAATGGATATTGGGTGCGGTCTTGGCCAGCTTAAAGGACCGGTCGATTATTACACTTACGGGGGTAAAAACTAAGAGAAGCTGAACGTTTACCAGCGGCCCAGCCGCGCTGCTCCACAGCGTGGCACCGGGCCGCTGGGGCGGGCTCACGTACGCCATTCCTCCCAGAGGCCAGAGCATAATCTCATTTGCCGTTCCTCCAACCTGCCGGCAAACCAGGGCATGTCCGTACTCATGCAAGAGCACTATGAAAAAGAGCGACAGATACTCGAGCACGTTCCAGGCTATGGAGGAATAAGCTTTCGCTCGGCTGCTGATTTCAAACGCCGCGAACAGAAACCAGGACCAATGCATGTACACATCAACGCCCGCGAAATGGAACAAATGGATGCCTCGGCGCCTGCTTCTCATGGCTAGCGATTATAAAAGGGTAAAGCGTAAGGGTAAAGGATTAAGGACGCTTGGCAGACCCTCAGTTTTGCTACCCGTGGCTTTCCCGCGTCACATTTTGTCACATTACGATCCGGCGGCGGTCATTCTATTGGAGTTCCCACGCATGAAAGCGCTGGCAGGAACGGGATTTGAGCCCGCGCTGCCCTCGTGAAAGACCAGATATACCGGCTGAAGCTCGGTTTACCTGTTGCACAACCCTTCAGGTTCATGTATACATGTCTCCCGTGAGATTCTATTCCGATCCTAGTGGAGGCTAATATGCCGATCTCCGCAACCGTGGTCTTGGCGAGTTTTGTACTCGTTGCCTTGGTGGCAATCTATGTTCCTACGATTTACATTCGCAAAACCAACAAACTCATGAAGCTGTTAGAGAAAATTGAGGCCAACACTCGCAAGTAGGTGGTGGCTCGGTCTTGGATGAGCAGCCCTGGTTTCCTTTCAGCGTCAAGTGGAGACTCGACCGGAGGAGGTGTGGCTTCTGGTGGAGTCTTGTCTGAGAGCAGGAGATCATCCCCTGCAAGGCCTGTTTGATTTTTCGGCGGTGAAGCTGTAATGCCCCACCGGTGTCAAACCGTTGTGATAGGATGTCTCATCGCGCGTAGATGCACTCCTGGTGGGAGCTGCGGGGTTTGTGGTCACCGAGGCAACGGCGGTCGCCGATTACGAGTCGAACGGGGAATGGCGTGCTCCATTGCGCTTCGGATTCACGATATTCGCGAGCGCCTTTCTGCTTTTCTGGATTGAACTCCTGTTGGGTAAATACTTCCTGCCGTGGTTTGGTGGTACCCCTTCGGTGTGGACCACGTGCATGTTGTTCTTTCAAACGCTGCTCCTGGCGGGCTACGCTTATGCTCACGCCCTCACAGCGTGGTTCAGGCCTCGCACGCAAGCCATATTGCACTTTGGGCTGCTGCTGAGTTCCCTCGCGTCGCTGGTCCTCCTGGGGACCGTCTGGCATTCGCCGGTTACCCCGGATTTATCTTGGAGGCCCCAAATTAATGACGCTCCAGTCCGCAGCCTGATTATCCTTTTAACACTTAGTTCTGGCCTGCCGTATTTCGTCCTTTCGTCGACCGGACCGCTCCTCCAGGCTTGGGTCACCCGATGTCGTCCGTATTATGCCCCGTACCGGCTTTACGCGCTCTCTAATCTGGCGTCGTTCCTGGCCCTTCTTAGCTTCCCATTCCTCCTGGAGCCTCATCTGAAACTCAGTCTGCAGGCGCGCCTATGGTCGGGGGGATTCGCCGTCTTCGCGGTCGGAGCGGCGTTTTGCGTAGTTGACCTTAGGAGAAGGGCCGCTTCCGAAGGTGAACGGTCTCAGGCCCGTGGGACCGCGGAATCCGAGAATAGTGGGGAAACGAAAAGAACTCGCCCAGGCATGGCCAACTATGCTGTCTGGTTCAGCTTGGCAGCGTGTGCTTCGGTCATGTTTCTGGCCACGACCAACCAGATTTGCCAAGACATTGCGGTGGTCCCGCTGCTCTGGGTTCTTCCCCTTGCTCTCTACCTTTTGTCTTTTGTCCTTTGTTTCCATCAATCGCAATGGTATTCCCGCAGCTTCTTCCATCCGGTCTTCGGATTGGCTGTCCTGATGGGCTGTTTCGTGCTGTTTAATGGGGCGCTAAGCAGCATCATTACGCAGGTCGCCATCTACTCATTTCTGTTATTCAGTTGCTGCATGGCTTGTCACGGGGAACTGGCTCGCGCTAAACCGAGCCCTCGGCATCTCACTTCCTTCTACCTGATGGTAGGCATGGCGGGTGCGGCGGGCGGAGTGTTTGTCGCGCTCATTGCCCCGCATCTGTTTAGAGGCTTCTGGGAATACCAGCTCGGCCTTTTTGGAACGGTGGGGCTCTTGTTTCTGATCCTTGTCCGAGACAAGGAGTCCTGGCTGTACCGAAGCAAGTTCGGGTCGCCCGTGGTTGTAGTGTTGTGGGCGGCGTTGTTGCCGGAAAGCATCACCCTCGGCGCTCATGCAAAAATGAACCTCTCGAACCTTGCACCAGGCGTGGCCATCGTGCTTGGTATCTACCTGATGCTTAGGAAAAGAAAGGCAGGCTCCGACCGCGCTCGCCAGCGGGTCGCCCCGGTTTACTGCGCAGCCGCTCTACTGGCGCTGGGCGCAGTGCTTTTTGCAAGCGCGAGAGCCCGCCTGCGGAATGCACTCGTCGTAACGCGCAACTTCTATGGCACGCTCAGCGTGCAGGAGCGGAATGGCGAACAACCGGACCGTCGCGGTTACGCCCTCACGCACGGGCGGGTTGATCATGGGTTTCAATTTCGCTCCCAATCCTTGCGCGCCCTTCCGACCGCGTATTATGGGAGAACGAGCGGGATTGGCGTGGCATTGCTCAACTATCCCCGTCGGAATTCAGGTTTTCTGCGCATTGGGGTCGCGGGGCTAGGCGTTGGCACCTTGGCGGCTTACGCCAGGCGAGGAGATTACGTTCGGTTCTATGAAATCAACCCAGAAATCATCAGAATTGCCCGCGATGAACGCTTCTTCACCTACCTGAAGGATTGCCCGGCCCGTGTGGATGTTGTCCTGGGAGACGCACGTCTTTCCATGGAGGACGAGCTGCGTAGAAACGAGCCACAGGAATTTGACCTGCTGGCAATCGATGCCTTCAGTGGTGATGCGATCCCGGTGCACCTTCTCACGCAACAGGCGTTTCGAATCTTTCTGAAGCATCTGCGAACGCCCGAGGGGGTTCTTGCCATCCATATTTCTAACACTTATCTTGACCTCAAGCCTGTCATAGCGGGGGTCGCAGCGACCCTCGATCTTGCCTGCGCGTTTTTCGATACTAGTGGAGACGGCAAGATTTCAGGGCAGAGCAGTTGGGTATTGCTTTCTCGGGACAGGAATCTCCTCGAGTTGTTTTCAGCACAAACGCCGACTTCTTTGCGACAAGCTGCCCCTCGCGTAGTGCGGCTCTGGACCGACGATTACAGCGATCTCTTCCAGGTTCTGAATAGGTAGCGGCTGGCTTGCGCGGACGAGCCTCTTGCACTGTAGCCTCACATCGTCAGAACCACACGGAACTCTGCATCGCCACTCATCATTCGCGCGTAAGCCTCGGCCGCCTTGTCGAGCGGATAGGTTTCAATCATGGGACGCACGCCGGTCAGTTCAGCGAAGCGCAGTGTGTCCTCGGAATCGGTGGGCGTTCCCGCAGCCCAGCCTTGAATCGTTCGACTTCCCGAAATGAGCTGTATTGGCGTGACTTCGATGGGATCAAATGCCGCACCGATTACCATAAGCTTTCCGTTCGGCCCCAGCCCGTCAATCAACTCGGACATGGCTTTCGAGTTCGGGGCCGTCGCCAGGATCACCTGGGCGCCGCCCAGCTTTTGCAGTTCGGCAGCCGCGTTCGTCGCTTTGCTGTCAATGTACACGTTGGCTCCGAGTTTCTTTGCCAACGCCGCGTTCTGGGACCCGCGCCCGATCGCCGCGACCTTATAACCAAACTTGTTCGCGAATTGAATTCCCAAGTGACCCAGGCCACCGATGCCCTGCACCGCAACCAGGTCGCCGGGAAGGGCGCCGCTGTGCCGGAGCGCGTTGTAGGTGGTGATTCCGGCGCAGAGCAGCGGCGCGGCTTCGGCATCCCCCAGGCCTTCAGGGATTGCCGCCAGCGCCTCTACGGGAGCCAACATGTATTGTTGGTATCCGCCGTCGTAGCTGATGCCCGCAATTTTCAGATTGCGGCAATTGCGAAAATCTCCACGCCGGCACGAAAGACAGGTTCCGTCCTGGCCGCCGTGCCAGCCCACGCCGACGCGCTTCCCCACCTTCCACTCGGAAACACCGGCGCCCAGTTCCTCGATGATGCCCGCCACCTCGTGTCCTGGAACGCGCGGATACTGAATTCCGGGCCACATGCCTTCTTTCGTCAGCACGTCGCTGTGGCAGACACCACAGGCTTGCACCTTGATCCGAACCTGCCCGGCGCCCGGCTTGGGAATCTCGCGCTCGACGATCTGGAAATCGCCCCCCGGCTTGGAAATCTGCGCCACTTTCATTGGCGCGACTGCGAGTCTTGTTGTTGCCATAGATCCTCCTGTGAAATTCTGAGACTACGGATAAGCACTTACGCGAAGTCACAAATGTACCTTGCCTTCCGAGCTGTTCCCTGCCTGCGGAACCTCGTACGGCACGCCGTGACAGTCCCCTGGAAGATTTCGAAACGACGGCTACGCGCCGGCTTCCTAGGCGCCGGCCGCCTGCGACTTCCCGGCCTTCTCGCCCAGGAAGCTCAGCAGTTCGGCGTTGACTTCTTCCGCGTGCGTCCAGGTGACGCAGTGCGGACCGTCCTTAACAATCAGCAGGCGCGCTCCTTTGATGAGCTTGGCAGTGCGCAGCCCGGCAGCCGTGATGGGAAGGACGCGGTCGGCATCCCCGTGGATCACCAGCGTGGGCACATTGATGCGGGCCACGTCCGCGCGGAAGTCTTCGTGCCAAGTCGGGACACACGCCAGGCTGGCGGTGGCGGAGGCGCCGGCCGCGACGTTCCAACTGGCCTGCACGACTTGTTCGCTGACCCGCTTACCCAGGTTCACGTCGGTGTTGTAGAAATTCTGGAAGAAGGCGGTGAAGAACGCGTAGCGGTCGGCGGCCACCGCTTGCTGGATACCGGCAAACACGCTGGCGTCAACGCCCTCCGGGTTGTCGGCCGTCTTGAGCAAATACGGCGGCACTCCGCTGATGATCACGGCTTTGCTCATACCCTTGGAGCCGTATTTCCCAATGTAGCGCGCCACCTCGCCCCCTCCCATCGAGAAGCCCACCAGGGTGAAATCGCTCAGCTTAAGCTCGCTGACCAACTTGTGAAGGTCCCCCGCGAACGTGCCGTAGTTGTAGCCGGTGGTTGGCTGGCTGGACTTGCCGAAGCCTCGGCGGTCGTAGGTGATGACCCGGTAACCAGCATTCAGCAGCGCGGGCACTTGTTTCTCCCAGGAAGCGCCGCTCAATGGATATCCGTGGATCAGAACCACCGGATTGCCCGAGCCATGGTCCTCGTAGTAAAGATCGATGTTCCCTGAGTTCTCCCTTCCGACTGTAACGTATGGCATTGTGTGTCTCCTTTTCGGTTCGATGATTCAGGTCGTAGTTGTTGAAGCCCTGCTCAGATAACTACGTGTTGAGCGTCGAGTTCTTTCACTTGAAACGTGCGCCGGAAGAAAACCATGCGCTGTCATCCTGAGCGAAGCGAAGGATCTCGGTAGGTCGGTGGCAGAGCGCGAAGGCAACTGCGGAGATCCTTCGCTTCGCTCAGGATGACAGCCTGCTTCTGGCAGAAGACAGTCTGCATCTGGCATGTTCGGCCCGCCTGCCCGACACGACGCTAACCGGAACGCTCGATAACGCGTTCCGAGCCCGCAATCAAGGCAAGGTCGGCCATACCCAGAAAGAGACCGTGCTCCACTACGCCAACGATGGAGTCGATCTTCGCCGCGATCGATTCAGGGTTATCGATAAGAAGGCCGGAGCAGTCGAGAATCAGATTTCCTTCGTCCGTGATGTAGCGCGTTCCGTCGTGATTCAAACGCACCGTGGGCGTGAAACCAAGCTCTTGAAGGGAATCGCTCACCAACGGAGCAGCCATTGGAATCACTTCGACCGGCAAGGGAAAGCGCCCGAGCTTTTCGACCTGCTTCGATTCGTCGGCGACGATGACGAAACACGTCGATGCGCTGGCGACAATCTTTTCGCGCAGAAGTTTGCCGCCCCCGCCCTTGATGAGAGCTAGATGGGGCGCGATTTCGTCCGCCCCATCGACCGTGAGGTCAATACGGCGGCACTCCTCAAAACTGACGAAGGGTATTCCATAGCTTCGCCCCAGGAGTTCGCTGTCCTTGGAGCTTGCAATGGCGCGAATCTGCAAGCCGTGGTCGCGTACCTGTTCACCGAGAAGCTTGATCCAATAGGCCGCGGTCGTCCCGGAACCCAGTCCCAGCGTCATTCCGGGTTCGACCAATTCCAGGGCGCGTTGAGCGGCGTGCAACTTCATCGCTGCGTGGTTGTCACCGGTCCTGTGCATCGACATTGAGGTTATCGCTTTTGTCCGAGCCGCTTCCGAGGGGCCCATACTGATCACCCTCGCTCGCTTCGCGTGCGAGCGATTAGTACAATCACACAGCGCGGCCCGGCGCGATACGATTGTTCCGAAACCACGGGTGCGTCCTGCCACTCCATGATATCTTCCGGCGACTCAAGGCTGGTGTCGATCCAACGGCGCCACGTCTCACCGTCTTCGCTGCCTGGCGGCAGTTCGAATTCGAGCGGCTCCCAATAAGCGTTCAGGATGACGTGAAAGAGCAGGCCGCCGTTTGGGTACTGGGCAGTGAACGCCAGGCTATGCGAGCCGGCGCTCCAGTCAGGCTGCCCAAGTTTCACACCGTGCCAGGTTCTGCTTGCGCTGGAAAGAAGCTGGTTCAGGCTCACGTGCGGCTCATCGGGCTCCACCGACCACAACAACCGGCGCGCGTTGAGCAGGCTGACGAAGCGATGGATGCCGGCATGCTCTCGAACCAGACTCCAGTCGAACCAACTGGCCTCGTTGTCCTGGCAATAGGCGTTGTTGTTGCCATGTTGCGTGCGCCGCACCTCGTCGCCCATCAAAATCATGGGCAGCCCCAGCGAGAGCATTGTCACAGTGAAGAAGTTCTTCACCTGCCGGTTTCGCAGCGCCTCGACCGCCGGATCATCGCTTGGACCCTCGACTCCGCAATTCCAGCTTCGGTTGTCGGCCACGCCGTCGCGGTTGTCCTCCCCGTTGGCCTCGTTGTGTTTCTGGTTGTACGAGACAAGGTCGTTGACTGTGAACCCATCGTGACAGGTCACGAAGTTCACGCTCGCCTCCGCTTCGCGTTGCTTATGCCCGTAGATTTGAGGACTGCCAACGAGCCTGTCGGCAAGCGGAGGCACCGCGCCTTCATCGCCGCGGAAGAAGCTGCGGACATCGTCGCGGAATCGCGCGTTCCACTCCCGCCACCTGTCCCCGAGGAAGTTGCCCACTTGGTACAACCCGGCTGCGTCCCAAGCCTCCGCGATGAGCTTGGTTCCGGCCAGGCAGGGATCAGAGTCGATATCCCACAAGACCGGCGGCCTCGGCAGCAAATTCCCCGTCTCGTCGCGTTCCAGGACCGACGCCAGATCGAAGCGGAAGCCGTCCACGTGCATGTGGTTCGCCCAATAACGGAGACTGTCCAGAATCATCCGGCGAACGACAGGATGGTTGGCATTGAGTGTGTTTCCCGTGCCACTGTAGTTGGCGTAGCGCGAGCGATCAGGCTCGAGAATGTAGTAAGTGCTGTTGTCGAAACCGCGGAAGCATAGTGTTGGCCCAAGATGGTTGCCTTCGGTGGTGTGATTGAACACGACATCGAGAATGACCCCGATATCAGCGCGGTGCAACGCCTTCACCATGTCGCGAAATTCGTCGATTGGACCAAGCCCGTCCTGACGAGAGCTGTAGGCCTGGTGCGGCGCAAAGAACGAGACCGGCGAATATCCCCAGTAATTCGTCTTTCCCGGCGGCGCATCCTGGACGTCGAACTGGAACACCGGCAACAGTTCTACGGCAGTGATGCCGAGTTCGCGAAGGTATGGAATCTTCTCGATCAATCCGGCAAAGGTGCCGCGCGCTCGGTCGGAAACGCCCGAACTGGGATGCTGCGTGAAGCCCCGCACGTGCATCTCGTAAATGATAGTGCGCGCCGAGCGGCGGCGAAGCGGCGCATCTCCTTCCCAATCGTAGAGATTCGGATCCACTACCAGGCTCTTCATTGCCACAGCGGTGTTATCGCCCTTCCGGCGCGCTGCCTCACGACTGTAATTCTTGGGAACGGCCACGGCGAGGCCGTAAGGGTCCAACAGGAGCTTTTCAGGATCAAACCGCATTCCGCTCGCGGGGTCGAACGGCCCGGAAACCCGGTACCCGTAAAGCTGGCCCGGTCTCAGTCCCGGGACGAAGACATGCCAATAGGGGTAAGTGCGGTTCTTGGTCGGATCGATCTTTATCACCCGCGAAGGCCTGGAGTCATCCTCCCGATCGAAGAAGGCCAGCTCGACGCCGGTAGCGTCCCGTGCATAGACGCAGAAATTCACACCGGCTGCAATGATCGTTGCGCCGAGGGGGAAGCTGCGCCCCACACTCACAACCCCCTTCGGGGCGACGGATCCTACGTCAACTGCCATGGTTTGTTCGCCGGTGGCTACCTGCACTGCTCACCTACCCCACAACTCTTTCGAAGCCGCCCTTACCCGGTCGGGCTCGAATCCGAATTTCCTAGGTGCGCGGCCGAACCTGGTCGATGCACCTGCCTCACAGAGCACTGGGTTTCCCCTGTGCTGTTGGGTTATGCCAGCCGCCTTCGCTTTCTCACCCCGATAACGCCGGCCATCAGGCTGGCAGAGCACATCCCGAGCCGGCCTCGTAGCGCAGACCTTTAGAGCCTGCCCTGAGCCGAGCGAAGGGTCGCCAGGCGACATGCTGACCTGAAGGTCAGCGCTACTTCGTCTTCTCCAGATGCCCGCCGAACCCAAAGCGCATCGCGGATAGCAGTCTGTCCTGGTAGTCCGCTTCCCCGCGTGAACTAAACCGCTCGTAAAGCGCGGTGGAAAGGACCGGCACCGGCACAGCCTCATCGATGGCCGCCTTAATCGTCCAGCGGCCCTCGCCGGAGTCCGACACCCGCCCGGCATACTGTGAAAGCTCGGGATCCTTCACCAACCCAGCCGCCGTCAGGTCCAGCAACCAGGAAGCAATGACGCTGCCGCGTCGCCAGACCTCCGTGATGTCCCGCAAATTGAGGTCATACTGGTAATTCTCAGGATGCCGCAGTGGGGTGGTCTCCGCGTCGACGGCGTCCCGACGCTTTCCGACATTAGCGTCGTGCAAAACGCTCAGGCCCTCCGCGTAGGCGGCCATGATCCCGTACTCGATGCCGTTGTGGACCATCTTCACGAAGTGTCCGGCGCCGTTGGGGCCGCAATGCAAATAACCCAGTTCGGCAGTGCTGTCGAGCCTCTCGCGGCCCGGCGTGCGCGGCAGGTGCCCCCTGCCCGGCGCCAGCGTCGAAAAGATGGGATCAAGGTGCTTGACCACGTTCCCTTCTCCGCCGATCATCATGCAGTAACCGCGTTCCAAGCCCCACACGCCGCCACTGGTGCCCACATCCACATAATGGATATGCTTGCGCGAGAGTTCTTTGCTCCGCCGAATATCATCCACGTAGTAGGAGTTCCCGCCGTCGATAATAATGTCCCCGGCTTCCAGATGCAGCAGCAGGTCGGCGGTCGTCCCGTCTACAGCCGCGGCGGGAACCATCAGCCACACCGCACGAGGTTTCTCGAGTCTGTTCACCAGGTCCTGAAGTGTTGAACTCCCCTCAGCTTTCTCTTTTGCCAACTCCTCCACCGCCGTTGACGACCGGTCGAAGACCACACAGTGGTGGCCTCCTCTGAGGAGACGACGCACCATATTTGCCCCCATCCTCCCCAGCCCAACCATTCCTAATTGCATAAACCCTCCGTCAAAATCACGTACCTCGGACATGCGGCGCAGCTCTGCAGCCCGTCAACGCGCGGCGGCCGCTTTCAGCGCGGCGCTCTTGGAGGTAATCACCGCCATCAGATCGTTCCACGACTGGACAAACGACTTTGTCCCTTCTTCCTGAAGCCGGCCTGCCAGGGCATCAACATCAATTCCAGCTTTCGCAAACTGCGCCAGTACTTGCTCGCAGTCGCCCCCGTCGGCGGGAAGGATCGAGCCTAATTCACCGTGATCGGCGAGCGCCTTTAAAGTAGCTTCCGGCATGGTGTTCACCGTGAAAGGCGCTGCCAGGGCCTTGATGTAAAGTACGTCGGAGGCTTTGGGATCCTTGGTCCCGGTGCTGGCCCAGAGGAGGCGCTGGGGACGCGCACCCGCATTGAAAACGCGCTGCCAGCGCGATGAGTCAAGCAGCTCGCGGTATGCCTTGTAGGTTCGCATGGCAATAGCGATGCCGAGCTGGCCACGTAACGGCTCCGGCGCCTTGCCCATCACCGCGGCGTCCCAGCGGCTGACAAACAAGGAGGCAACAGAGCTGATGTTGGGGTTGAGGCCGGCTTCAATGCGCCGCTCGATACCGCGTAAGAAAGCTTCCGCAGCCGCCAGATACTGCTCGCGCGAGAACAGCAGGGTGACGTTGATCGGGACCCCGGCGAAAATCGCCTCTTCGATCGCCGGTAGGCCCTCCTTGGTTCCCGGGATCTTAATGAACAGGTTAAGCTGTCCCGCGCGCTCATGCAGGTCCCTGGCTGCTGCCAGAGTGCTGGCAGTGTCATAGGCGAGCAAGGGTGAAACTTCGAGTGACACCCAACCGTCCACGCCAGCAGTCCGGTCGTAAATCGGCCGGAACAGTGCGGCGGCCCGGCTGAGATCTTTCAGCGCTAGCCCGAAGAAAAGCGCCTCGCCCGATACGCCTTTGTTCAGGTTCTCTCGGATCGCAGCGTCGTAGGCCGTGCTGTTCTTGATGGCGTGGTCGAAGATGGTCGGATTCGAGGTCAGCCCGGCTACGGAGAATTCCTGGATGTAGCGGCTGAGCGTGCCGCTCTCCAGCAGATCGCGGGTAATATTGTCAAGCCAGATACTCTGGCCGAGATTGTGAAGTAATTGAGTCGCTTTCATCATTTCACCTCAGATTCGATGTGCCGGGTGTCGTCCCACAGGCGGATCACCGGTTGACACAGACTGTTTTCGTACCCTAGCGCGCTCAGGCTTGCGGTGCTCAGCAAGAAGTACCTGCCGCCCGCCGGCTCAAGACCCAGC